>JACCEA010564076.1_pt1 | contig 132925 bp, 112 predicted proteins | sample 7449851 | NCBI WGS metagenome assembly JACCEA01 (sample SAMN15323453, study PRJNA562643) | freshwater metagenome | isolation source: river surface water | place: USA:Blue River Watershed | collected 2017-08-18
TGGTGACCATACAACCCGCAACCGTACCAATTTTGGAAGCCACAAACACCGTACGGATTTCGGCCATACCAATGACTTCTTCCTTCTGCTCGGGCGCCAACATGCCAGACATGGCCGCTTTCAGTTCGTCTACCGCGTCATAAATGATGTTGTAGTAATGAATGCTGACGCCATTGCCTTCGGCTTGCTTGCGCGCGCCGGCATCGGCACGCACGTTGAAGCCAATGACCACCGCCTTGGACGCAATGGCCAAGTTGATGTCGGACTCGCTGATACCGCCCACCGCTGCGTAAACCAATTGAACTTTGATCTCGTCGGTAGACAATTTGAGCAAGGACGCAGCCAAAGCTTCTTGTGAACCTTGTACGTCGGCTTTGACAATGATGGGCAATGTTTTGACTTCGCCAGCACCCATGTCGCTGAACATGTTTTCCAACTTGGCAGCTTGCTGCTTGGCCAGTTTGGTGTTGCGGAACTTGCCAGCGCGGTAAGTTGCAATTTCACGGGCACGTCGTTCGTCACTCAGGACCATGAACTCGTCACCGGCTTGTGGAACTTCGGTCAAACCTTGAATTTCAACGGGGATGGAAGGTCCAGCTGTTTTGATAGGCTTGCCGTTTTCATCCAACATGGCTCGCACACGGCCAAATGTTTGACCGGCCAAAACCACATCGCCCGTTGACAAAGTGCCGGACTGAACCAGCACAGTGGCCACAGGGCCTCGACCTTTGTCCAAACGCGCTTCAATGACCAAGCCTTTGGCTGCCGCATCGACAGGCGCCTTCAATTCAAGCACCTCAGCCTGCAACAAGACTTGTTCTAACAACTCGTCAATGCCGGCACCGGTTTTAGCGGACACACCCACAAAGGGTGAATCGCCACCAAATTCTTCTGGCACCACTTCTTCAGCAACCAACTCGCCTTTAACACGATCGAGGTTTGCATCAGGTTTGTCGATCTTGTTGATGGCCACAACAATCGGAACACCCGCGGCCTTGGCGTGCTTGATCGCTTCTTTGGTTTGCGGCATCACACCGTCGTCTGCAGCAACCACCAAAATGACGATGTCGGTGGCTTGCGCACCACGAGCGCGCATGGCCGTGAATGCCTCGTGACCTGGGGTGTCCAAAAAGGACACCATGCCACGCGCTGTTTCGACGTGATACGCGCCAATGTGTTGGGTAATGCCGCCAGCTTCGCCAGAGGCCACTTTGGCACGGCGAATGTAGTCGAGCAATGAAGTTTTACCGTGGTCAACGTGACCCATGACTGTGACCACAGGGGCACGAGGCATGAGAGGTGCGTCGCTTTGTGAAACTTCATCGTCTGTAAAGGCTTCCGGATCGTCGAGTGCAGCGATCACAGCTTTGTGGCCAAGTTCTTCCACCAAAATCATGGCGGTGTCTTGGTCCAAGGGCTGATTGATCGTGACCATCTGGCCCAATTTCATCAATTGTTTGATGACTTCTGACGCCTTGATGGCCATCTTGTGCGCCAACTCAGCAACCGTAATGGTTTCAGGCACGTGCACTTCAATGACGCGTGCTTCCACCGGTGCTGCTGGCACATGATCTTCGCGATCGCGGTCGTTGCCACGGCGGTTTTTAGGACCACCCCGCCAGTTGTTACGACCCACTCCGCCGCTGGTATCGCCGCGTGTTGGAATGGCTTTCTTTTTCGTAGCAGGATCTCCTGCCCAGCTAGAGGACAACTTGGCCGATTTAACTTCCTTGTTGCCACCTGGCGTTGCATCCTTGGCTTCCACCGCGCCGACTGGCTTCTTGCCAGCGGCACCCGCAACTTGCGCAGGCTTGTGCAATGTACCTTTGGCCGCTTTAGGGTCAGGTTTGGGTTCTTCTTTGGGTGGTGCTTTTTTGGGCGGCGCGCTCATCATGGCACGAATGGCTTCAGCCTCGGCCAAGGCTTTGTTGCGACGCAGATTCAAATCGCGTTCGCGTGCGGCTTCATCAGCCACCACCGCTTTGGCCTCTTGATCGGCTTGGTCTTCTGCAGCTTTTTTCTGTGCAGCTTTTTCAGCTTGCTTTGCAGCTTCAGCATTCACACGCTCAGTCTCTGCTGTTTGCGCAATGCTTGGATCAACTGGTTTGGCGGCAGCGTTGATGCTGTCGGCTTCTTGTTGCGCTGCAGCTGCTTTGGCACTGCGAATGGCAGCTGCATCTGCGGCAAGCTCTTCGGGTGTCTTTTGGACAGCACTGGCAGCAGCCAACGCAGCTTCTTGTGCGGCAAGCTCTTCACGTTTGGCTTGCTCTTTGGCTTCACGCTCCAAGCGCTTTTCTGCCAAAGCCTCTTCCTGACGGCGCAGTAACTCTGCTTGGCTGCGGGCTTCTTCTTCACGACGCGCCAATTCGGCGTGATCGATCAGGGGCGCGACAGGTTCGGCCACCACTGGCGTAGGCGTGCTCTCGATTTCGTCATCGCGCTTGATGAAGGTGCGTTTTTTACGCACTTCCACCTGAATGGTTCGCGCTTTGCCTGTTGAGTCGGCCTGCTTAATTTCACTGGTTGATTTTTTAACCAAGGTGATCTTTTTACGCTCGGCCGTGGCTGTGCCGTGACTGGCTTGCAAATAACCCAAAAGCTTTTGCTTGTCGGTTTCGGTCAACGCGTCGGATGGCGCTGATTTATCGACACCTGCAGAGCGCAATTGCTCGAGCAGCGTGTCGGGTGATTTTTTGAGTTCGCTGGCGAACTCGGCGACGGTATTACTGGACATATGGGGTTCTTGCCTCCTTTAGATTAGGCCTGACCAGTGAACCAATGTTCACGGGCTTTCATGATCAGGGCGGTGGCTTCACCATCGGTTTGTCCGGTGATGTCGGTGAGTTCATCAGTGGCCAAATCGGCCAAATCGTCGCGCGTATGAATACCCGCCTCAGCCAATTTGGCAATGAGTTCAGGCGTCAAGCCTTCAAGGTCACGCAGGTCTTGTGAGACATCTTCCACACTTTCTTCGCGTGCAATTTCCAATGTGAGCAAAGCGTCTTTGGCGCGCGTGCGCAGTTCATTGACGGTGTCCTCATCGAAGCTTTCGATTTCAAGCATTTCTTGGATGGGCACATAAGCCACTTCTTCCAAACTGGTGAAACCTTCTTCAATCAGGATGTCGGCAATTTCTTGGTCCACATCAAGCTTGTCCATGAACAGCGCACGAATGCCTGTTGTTTCTTCGGCTTGTTTTTGCGCTGACTCAGCTGCGTCCATGATGTTGATTTTCCAACCGGTGAGGTCGGAAGCCAAACGAACGTTTTGACCACCACGGCCAATGGCAATGGCCAAGTTTTCTTCGTCTACCACCACATCCATGGCGTGCTTTTCTTCATCGACCACAATGGATTGAACGTTGGCTGGCGCCAAGGCGCCAATCACGAATTGTGCGGGATCTTCACTCCACAAAACGATGTCAACGCGCTCACCCGCCAATTCGTTGGTGACGCCGTTGACACGTGTACCGCGAACACCGACACATGTGCCGATGGGATCAACGCGCTTGTCGTGTGACAACACAGCAATTTTGGCGCGCGAACCGGGGTCACGTGCGCAAGATTTGATTTCGAGCAAACCCTGTTCAATTTCGGGCACTTCCTGGCGGAACAGCTCGACCATGAACTCTGGTGAGGAACGCGACAAGATGATGGGTGCACCGCGAAGGGTGAGGTCAACCTCCATGATCATGGCGCGAACACGGTCACCATTTCGAAGATTTTCCTTCGGAATCATTTCACTGCGGCGCAGACGACCTTCTACTCGGCCAGACTCGACGATGATGTCGCCTTTGTCCATGCGCTTGACCGTACCAACCAAAATTTTCTCACCACGGGCCATGAATTCGTTGAGCAGCATTTCGCGCTCAGCGTCACGGATCTTTTGCAAGATAACTTGTTTAGCGGCCATGGCACCAATCCGGCCAATGGGGAGTGATTCGACAGCTTCTTCGATGTATTCATCGACTTCAATGTCGGGAATTTGCTCAAGCGCTTCGAACAAGAGAATTTCTTGGTCGGGCAACTGCAAGCCAGCTTCATCTGGCACAACGTGCCAGCGACGGAAAGTTTCGTAATTGCCACTGTCACGGTCAATGGCAACGCGAATGTCCACGTCGCCTTCATAGATCTTTTTGGTGGCTTGGGCCAACGCAGACTCAACCGCACCAAACACGATGTCACGCTCTACGTTCTTTTCACGTGAGATGGCTTCAACCAGCATCAACAGTTCGCGATTCATGTTAATTCTCTCCTAAGTCTATTTTGGGCTTACGGCCCTTGAAATCAACCACAGGCGCGAGACGCGCCTCTCTTAATTCATCTAACCTGAAACCCAGCACTTGCATGGGAACAGGCGGTCTTTTTTTGCTAACGCGAGCACCCGGCTTGGGCTCGGGGGCATCGGACCAAACAATTTGCCAAGTGCTTTCGGCTTCGGCTTTTTCCAAAGCGCCTCGAAACTTTTTACGCAAAGCGTTGACCAAACCAGCCGCAGCCTCTCCCATTGGGGCTTTCAGGGTAATGTCAATCAACTCGCCTTCGAATCGGGCCAAATCTTTTTCATTTCGCAGCGGACGGTCGATGCCAGGTGAAGAGACCTCAAGGCGACGGTATTCAACACCGTCTACTTCCAAGGCGAACATCAATTGACGATTGACTTTTTCACAATCTTCTACAGTGACAAAGGGAATGTCAAAGCGATCGACACCATCTTGCCAAATGTTATCAATGGTGATGCGCATGAGTCCACCGGCAGAGCGTTCAATCTCTACCAATTCATAGCCCAAACCGGCCACGGTTTCTTCAACGATCTGTTGCAATGCCACGCGAAATGAATCTTTTCTTAAAAGGGTTTCAAAAGGTTTTTCAAAAGGTTTCTCAAAGGCTTTTTCAAAGACTTTGGGCCCCGAAAAATGACAGGTATAAACCCTGCTCACTAATCGATCGACCAAAAAAAACGGGCGGTGAAAACCCGCCCGTTTGGTCGTGAAGCTCGGATTCTAATCCATAAATCCTTGATTTGGAACGATTTTGTTGGAAAAAAGCACCAAATTAAGCCAGCGCCTGGTTCAGCTTGGGCACAGCAGAAAGCAGTGATTTTGTGTAGTCGTGCACTGGATTGTTCAAAATTTGGGACGCCTCCCCCATTTCGACCATTTGCCCGGCGTGCATGACGGCCACGCGGTCAGCCAAATACGCCACCACGCCAATGTTGTGCGTCACAAACAAGTAGCTAACCCCGAGGTGGTCTTGCAGTTCCCGCAGAAGGTTCAAAATTTGAGCCTGAACCGAGACATCCAAGGCGGACGTGGGTTCATCACACACAATCAGGTTTGGCTTGACCGCCAAGGCACGCGCAATGGCAATGCGTTGACGCTGACCGCCAGAGAATTCGTGAGGATAGCGATCAAGGGCATCGACTCTTAAGCCGACTTGGTCCATGAGCACCTTCAAATCCGCACTGCGTTGATCCGCAGACCACTCTGGATGAAGGCTTTTCATGCCCTCCTCCAAAATTTCTTGCACGCGCATTCTAGGGTTCAGAGAAGCAAAAGGATTTTGAAAGATGATTTGCATCTGCTTGCGAGAAGCCTGCAATGACTGGCCTGAAAGCGCAAACAAATCCTGACCTTGCAAAAACGCATGCCCAGTGATTTTGGTTTGCGGGGTGAGCAATTGCAACAAGGCCTTGCCGATGGTCGTTTTGCCACAACCAGATTCGCCAACCAGGGCCAAGGTTTGACCTTTGTGAATGTCAAAGCTGACGTTTTTCACCGCATCAAATGTTTTCCGACCACCTAACACCCCCCCACCCATTGAATAGGTCACAGACAAGTCTTTGACAGACAACAACAATGAATGGTCATGTGAAGTTTCTTGCGCACGCACAAGCAAGGGCGGCAAGCTCAACGACTGCAAGCTGGCATCGTGGACGCGCGCGCAACGAACGTTGTGAGTTTCAGACAGGGCTGTCATGCCAACGGGTTTGTCGTGACAAATGTCCGACTGGTAAGGGCAACGCGGTGCAAAGCGACAGGCTTTAAAAACTTGCGTCAAAGGCGGTACCGTACCGTGAATCGCCGCCAACTGACGGCCACGCAAATCTTCGCCAGGCAAAGCCTGCAGCAGCAGCTTGGCATAAGGATGCGAAGGCCGCACAAAGAAATCGGCGGCCGAAGCCACCTCCACAATTTGCCCGGCATACATCAACGCAACTTGATCAGCCATGCCGCTGACGACAGCCAAGTCATGGGTGATCAGCAACATGGCCATGCCACGCTCTTTCTGCAAACTTTTAAGCAAATCCAGAATTTGCGCTTGGATGGTGACATCCAAAGCGGTTGTCGGCTCATCGGCAATCAGTAAATCGGGTTCAGCGGCCAAGGCAATGGCAATCATCACACGTTGCAACTGACCACCCGACATTTCAAAGGGATAGCTGCCCATGCGGCGCGCTGGCTCGGGCAGGCCTACTTTTTGCAACCACTCGATGGCGCGTGCACGCGCGGCATCTGCTTGTAAATCGGTGTGCTGATGAATCACTTCCAAAATCTGATCACCCACGGTCATGACCGGATTGAGGCTGGTAGATGGCTCTTGAAAAATGATGGAAATGCGTCGACCTCGAATGGTGCGCATTTGGTTTTCACTTAACTGAAAAACATCCACATCTGACAAATTGACTTTGCCGTTTTGAATGACAGCGTTGTCTGGCAACAAACGAAGCAAAGACAAGGCCGTCATGGATTTGCCACAACCAGACTCGCCAACCAGTGCAAAAGTTTGTCCTTTTTGCAAGGTCAAATTGAGCGCGTCAACAGCCCTTGCCATGCCGACCTCTGTTTGCAGGTCAACCACCAAATTTTGAACATTCAATTGCGTACTCATACGGACACCTCTTGCGTTTGGGATGCCACGGGACTGGCACTGCGTAACCGCGTGCGAGGGTCAAAGGCATCTCGCACGGCATCGGCCAACAAATTGGCACTGAGCACTATCAGGAACATAAAGCCGAAGGCCGTGGCCAAGGTCCACCAAACCAAAGGCGTCGCAGCAAGTTCGGCGCGGGCTGTATTGATCATGACACCGAAACTTGCGGTTTTGGGATCCACGCCAACGCCCACATATGACAAAACCGCTTCGGCCAAAACAAAACTTGAGAACTGCATCACGGTATTGATCAAGACCAAATGCATCAGGTTGGGCACAATGTGACGCCATAAAACGCGCGGTGTCGATACACCAAAAGCACGTGCTGACTGAATGTATTCAAGCTCGCGTAACTTCAGTGTTTCGCCGCGAACCAAACGGCACAAACCGGTGAAAGAAGTAATGCCAAGAATCAAACACAAAAAGAACAAGCGTGCATCTGCACGTTCCAGTGAAGTTTCAAACACACCTTGGTTTTTGTCGATGAAAACTTGCAACAACAACACCGAAGCAGCAATCAAGAGAACATCAGGAATGGACGCCAACAAGGTGTAGAGGTATTGAATGGCCTCGTCCACCCAGCCACGCAAATAGCCCGCGGTGACCCCTAAAAGCAATGCCAATGGCAATACCACCAAAGTGGTCAGGCCACCAATGACCAAGGCGGTTCGAACGCTTTTCAATGCAAAAACCAACACGGAATTTCCTGTACGGTCGGTGCCGAACACATGGTAGCCCTGCGACAGCAACGCAACCCAAGTGATGCTCAAAACCATCACAGAGAATGTCAGCGCCATGGATCGCCAAGGCCACTCAGTGCGCCCAGTTTTGAAATTCAAAAATAGATCTCCGAAGGTTTGACCCGTTTTCGCCTTTGCCAGTGCAAAGCCAATCAACATTGTCAAAACAATGAAAGAAAAGCCCAAACCCAGTGCGGCCCAAGTTTTCGAAGAGACATCGTCAGCCAGTTGCGTTGCAGGGTCTTTCAGATGGTGGCCACCAAAACGCAAGCGTGGATAGTCACGGACCGAGGCCCCATCCCGCTCAAACGTCTCTTTTCGAAACGCAACCGCTGACAGCGGCTCTGAGTAACTGCGTTCACGCGCAGTTGCCAAAGGCAGCAAGACTTGGTCCAAGACAGAGAGCGCTTCTGATGAGAATTGCGTGCGTGACTGGCCTGAAGCAACTGGCAATGCCTCGCGGTAATGCACGGAGTCGGCCAAAGCGACCAGCAAAAAGAACCCAAGCACCATGCTACTGACCATGGCCACTGGGCGGCGCATGGCCAAGCGCCAATTGGCCCTTAAATTGCGGTCAGAGCGAACACGCCACATGTACCAAAGTACAAACAACAAAATGGCGTAAACGAATATATCGGTAAGTAAAAAAACTGGTTGCATGATGCGCTTACTGCAAACGAATGCGAGGATCAGCCAATGTGTAGCTGATGTCGGTCAGAATCAAACCGACGATGTACAAAAACGAACCGATAAAAACCATGGCTCGCACAATGGCAAAGTCTTGACCGGCAATGGCTTCAATCAGATAGCTGCCAAGCCCTGGTATGGCAAAGAAGGATTCAGTAATCAAACTGCCCATGAACAACAAAGGGATGACTGCAACCGATGCACTCAAGATCGGAATCAATGCATTGCGTAATACATGGACAAGTAATACACGCGCTTCAGACAAGCCTTTTGAACGCGCAGTTCGAACGTAGTCTTTGCCAATCTCTTCCATGAACAATGTGCGATTGAAACGCACCTCGCCACCCAATCGGGCCAAGATACCCACTGTGATGGGTAATACCAAGAAACGCCAAGCGTCTAAGCCAGGTGCAAAACCAGACACCGGCATCAACTGCAACACACGTGAAAACAAGAACTGTCCCATCACAATGAAAAACAGCGATGAAATCGACATGAACACCACGCACAGCACCGTGCCCCAGAAATCCAGATAAGTGGCCCGAAAGAAGGCCAAACCAAGGGCCAACACAATGGAGATGCCCAAACCAACCACAAAGGTGGGCAATGCCAAAGCAACCGAAGGTCCTGCTCTGCGAACAATTTCAGAAGCGATGTCGCGCCCACTGTCAGCCCGGCCAAAGTCAAACGCAAACATGCGCAATGAACTGTCTAAAAACAAAGTATTCGTCAATTGCGCCGTGCCTTGCGCTTTGTCATTGAAAAACAAAGGACGATCATAGCCACGCTCGGCCTTCCATTTTTCAATGGCGTCTGGTGTGACACGCTTGCCTCCCAATTGCATGCGCGCCATGTCATCGGGTGTGTTTACTTTGAAAAACAACACAAAAGTCAGCAAATTGATGCCAATCAAAATGGCCAAACCGTAGGCCAATTTACGCGTTAAAAACCTGAACATCACAGACTCCTTTGTGAATGTGCGGCGCCCTGGACTGCACGTTGTGATTGGCGTTTTCGCCAAGCCCGCCATGCGGGCCAAGCGGCGGCCAGTATCAACAAGGGCAGCGTCAACAAGGGCCACCAAATGGCCTGATTCCATTCCTTGATTTTGCTGGTTCGAAGCTGGGCATCCACTTTCAAATACGGCAAGCTGTCTCGAATAATGTTGGAGGGCTTGCCATTGCCAACCCATTGGTGATAAGCACCGCCAAACTCTTCAGACCAGCCATACAACATGGGCATTTCGTCTTGCATGATTTCAATCATGCGGGCAATCATGGCTGCGCGATCTGGCGTGTCGTCCAAATCCTTCATGCGATCAAAAAGTTGATCGAACTCAGGGTGCGCAAAGTTGCTTGAATTTTCACCGTCAAACTTGGCCTTTGAATTGGGGCCGTAAAGCAGAAATAGGAAGTTTTCGGGATCTGGATAATCCGCCAGCCAGCCCCAGAAGAAGAATTGCGCAGAACCCTTGCGCATCTTGTCTTGGAAACGGTTGTAGTCCGTATTGCGAATTTCAATTTGGATGTTTAATTTGGCAAACTGCTTGGAAACCCAGTCCAGTCGGGCTTTGTAGCCCGGGCCCACACCCTGCGTGTCGTAATTCAAAACCAAGGGCTGCCCTGTTTTGGCATCTCTGCCATCGGGATAGCCGGCTTCGGCCAGCAGTTTTTTGGCTACGTCGATGGACTTGCGTTTGTATTTTCCATCTGCGGCCAGGTCATAAACAACGGGATTCGGCTTGGATAAATTGTTGCCGAACAAGCCGGGCACCACAACGCTGTGATTGACTTGTGCGCGGTCGTCTTCAAAAATAGACACATACTCTTCAAAGTCAAACGCGATGGCCAAGGCTTGCCGCAACTTTTTATTGCGCACTCTTTCCTCGGGTGTTTTACCAAGACCTACGACAGGGTCTAACCAATTAAAACCAAAATGCCAAAAGCCCACTTGAATGGTGCTTGGCAATTGAATCTTCCTTTCAAGCAATTCTTTCGCGCGCCCTGTACCGTCCTGGATTGAAACTTGATAGCCGATGCCCGGTTCGCCTCGCTCCAGCTGAGGTATGTCGTAGTAGCCCTGGATGAACTTGGTCGCGACAGAAGTACCCTCTTTTTCAATCACAGATACCACTTTGTCCACGAAAGGTGTTTTAAGTCCACAGTCTTTCAGCAGGCCTTTTTCTTTGTCCCCTACCTCCCCCTCACAGGGGTAAGGTACGCCGCGATAGTTGGGATTACGAACCAGCTCCATGCGTGCGTTGGGGATGTACTCGGTCAACATGTAGGGGCCGGTTCCAACGGGCCAAGTGTCGGGGTTCAAATTGCGGCGCGACATTCCAGCTTGCGCATAAAAAGCATCCACTTCCCATGGAATGGGGGCAAAAAACGTCATGGCCAGCCAGTATTTGAACTGGGGATACTTGCCCACAACGCGGATTTTCAAGGTGTGCGAATTGACGATTTCCACCCCTGGCAATGCATGCTCTCTGAAATCAAGCCATGGCAAGTGACCAAAGGGGCCAACTTCTCGAGCTGATTTGCCTTCTTTGATTTTTTCGTTAAACGCCTTGATGTGTTTGCCATACTGAGCCAAGCCCACGATTTTTTCGGACAAAAATCCAAACGAGGGCGATTTGATGCGTGGCGTGGCCAAGCGTTTGATGGCGTAGGCGTAGTCCTCCGCCAACAACTCACGAGTTCCCATATGCTCAAAGTCGTAAGGCCTGCGTTTACCGTCGAGATCTGACTCTTTCAGAGAAAGATACCGGTATTGGCCATCTTGCGTTTTGGCAAAGGCAGGATGAGGCTGATATTGGATACCCTGCTCAATTTTCAGTTCAAACACACTTTCTGCAATTTGATCTGCGGGTGTTGAAAGCGGCACCTCACGGCCATCTTTGCCAATGAATTTCACGCTGGGCAGCTCCGTCAATGTACGGGGCTCTAACTCGTAGGGACGCTTCAAATAATGGTATTTGAGTGGCGGCTCGTATACAGCATAAGTCCAAGGTGTTTCGTTGTTACTGTAAGACGATGTCGAGTCCAAATGTTTGGGTGATTCTTGGTAAGAACTGAAAAGAACGTTCTCAGCCAGCATGGCCTTTGGCACCGGTTCATTGGAGACGCCACCGCATGCATTGAGCAAAAAAATGAGCCCGAAAATTGCAGAGAAACGCTGTAAACGTTGAGTTGAACTGAGCATGATTGTGTATTTCAAGAGATGCTGTACTTTATATCAAGCAGGTGTGAGTTGATGAAGTGCAGGCATGCAAAAAAAACGCCTCGTTGAGGAGGCGTTTTTTGAGGCCGGTCCGGACAGGTCAGTTAAAACTGTACTTCGCAGTTAAGCGTGTATAGCGGCCTGTGTTGTTGTACAAGCCTGAGTTGTAGCCCTGTTGAACGGTTGTACTCGTGTTGGAACCTGGGTAGTAAGGTGCTGCTTTGTCAAACACGTTGGCAATGTTCACACCCAATTGAAGGTTCTTGATGCCGTTGTACATGTAGCCCACATCAAATGTCTTCCATGAAGGAACTTTGCAATCTGGGTAATAGGTGCTGTACAAAGGCACGCCCCCCAAGGACGTGGCTGTTTTGGGTTGGCCTGAACCATAGTGGCAATAGGCAACAGGATACTCGGTTGCACCATCAAATCGACGCATCATCGAGATGGCGGTGGTCATCTTCATAGAGGCCAAGAAGATGTGTGAGCCTTGCTCCAATGCGGTCGACAGCGTGAACCGATTGCGCGGAATAGCGCCCACCGATGTCGCCCAGTCGTTCAAACCACCATAGGTACCGACGGCATTGCGCATGAAGTCGCCAGGCGCCTCTGCGCGCAAGTAGGACATCAAGTGCGTCATCTTGAAAGATGAGGTCAAACGGCCATACGCGCCTAAATTGTTTCGCGACTTCAACTCAAGGTCAATGCCGGTAATTTCAGTTGCGCCTTGGTTGACCCACGGCGTTTTGACAGCAATCAGAGGGCCAGTTCCTGGAATGGGATTGCCATTGGCATCTTTCAACTGGTTCAACGGGTTGGTATCACGTGTGATGGCATCCGCTGGAAAGCGATCAGGGTGCTCCAACAAGTAGGTTGCACTGCCCAAAGCCACTTCATTTTCTTGGCGAACCTTATAGGTATCGATCAGAACATCAATGTCCTTGGTGGGTGAGTAAATCATGCCAATAGAAAAGCCCTTGGATTTTTCTGGCTTGAGTTCAGGGTTAGATCCACCAACACCCGAAACGCTTTTGGAACAATCCGTTTGATCGGCACCTGCGACTGGTGTCACACCATCTGGGCAGCGAATTGGATCAACGGTGCCGTTCAGGAAAAATTGTGCGCCGCCAGATGCCACTTGAGAAAGTGCTGGTGCGCGGAAGCCTTCGGAGTATGTGCCTCTGAATGCCAAACCTTGTTGGGCTGTCCACTTGGCACCAACTTTGGGCACGAAGTTGGTTTTGAAACTTGGGTACTTGTCCAAGCGGCCTGCAAAATCCATTTCAAAGGTTTTGCTAAATGGTGTGCGTACTTCAAAGAAAGAAGAAACAACATCACGTTTACTTTGAATCGCCGTGGTCGACAACCCCAAAATATCGCCACGGGCATTGGCTGGATCGGGATCAATGGTCAAGCGTTCCTGGCGTGCTTCGACACCCGCCGCAAAACCTATTTTCCCACCAGCCAACTGTCCCAACTCTGTGGAAGCCTTGGCGTCCCACTGCACAATTTCTGCAATGCCAACGTTTGTCAAATCCTTGGTGATGGTGGGGTCGGCAGCAAGGGATGCCAGTGACCGATTTTCAGTGGTCAACTTTCGCAAGGTGGGCAAGTACAAAAAGCCATACGCTGTTTCTTCACGGCGCGACTGATTCCACAGCACGGCACTTTCCCAATCCCAAGCACCTTGAACGCCCTTCAGACCCGCCACGGCGCGGGCATTTTGGTTGAGCAAATCGGTGCCAGTTTTTAAGTTTTCAAAACGGTATGCAACTGCCGTTCGCGCATCCTTGAACGGATTGTCTGGGTGGCCAATTGGCAAAATGGCTTGGAACGGTTCAGCAATGCCGCCTACCAAAAAGTTGGTGGTGGGTGAGGTGCCGCTGATGGTGCGCGCAGGTGCGCGGTAAGTTCGCTTGGTGTCGTTGAAAGCAAACTCCCCAAATGCAGAGAGATTTTCGTTGATGCGAAATTTGCCGATGCCCAACAGGCTAAAGTCTTCGCCGGCAGTCTGAACATCGGTGCTTGCATCGCCGTCGTAGTTACAGAAAGTTCGACCCGACAAGAAACTGGAGGCGGAAATGCCATAGGCAGATCCTCCCACCAATTGCTTGGCGGGATCACACTTGGCATTGTTCAAAATATTGGGCGATGTGGCCGTGCCGGAAGTGAAAAAGGATTTTGAGTTCAGTGCCCGCTCTTTGAAGAAAAATGCTTGGTCACTGACGTAGCTGTAATAGGGAATCAAGCGGTTGTTCATCGCCGCGTATTCCGCAGCACGGATATCAAACGAGCCATCGCGAACAGTAGTTTTGTTTTGAGTCGACACATCAAAAGACAACATCAAGCTTTTGCCATCGGCTTTGTAGTCGCCCACACCCAAGGTGCCATTGACGTTACGACGTCCAAACTCTTGGTTGTCATTGGCGCCGATGCTTGTTGAGACCTCGCCCCCCACAAATCCAGTTTTGGTGATGAAGTTAATCACGCCGGCCATGGCATCTGAACCATAGACTGCAGAGGCGCCGTCTTTGAAAATTTCGATGCGTTCAATGGCAGAAATTGGAATGCTGTTCAAGTCGTACAAAGTCGACTGCCCATTGTTGGGGTTGGCATACGCAGACGGCGTCATGCGCCGTCCATTTAACAAAATAAGGGTTGAGGTGGAACCCAATGCCCGAAGCGATGCGGTGGCCACACCACGAGAAAAACCATTTTGATCGGGTGTGTCGTTGTAGCCTCCAACCCCCATAGAGGGCACAGCTTTCAACAGTTGCAAGGCATTGCTCGCACCCGATTGTTGAATTTCTTGTGCCGTGATGGTTTGGATCGGCGACGTACCCTCTTTGTCGGCACGTTTCAAGTTTGACCCAGTGATGGTGACTTCTGCAAGGCCGTTGGTTTGTGCAACGACCAGGGGCGCCACACCGCTGGACATCAGGGCCAGGACGGCAAGGGTAATTTTGGAGGGCTTCAACATCAAGTAAGCTTTCATTTATCAAAATTGTTAGATTTTTAGTTTTTAATCGAAAAAGTGATTGAAATTACCTAGGATAAATGCCGAGGTGCAGCGCATCAAGCCGATCAGAAGATGATTTAAGTATTCAAATTCGCCATGAATCAATACAAAGAAATACATTGAACACCCACAGGCCGCCGTCTGGGTTCAACGCATGCTCAGACCTTGTTGTGTGCAACCAACAGCTTCATGGAAACGGGGCCAACGGATGGCGTGTCAAAATGCGATATCGATAACTTAAGAATTCTCAAAATGAGCTTTTTAGCTGGCAAAAAAATATTGATCACTGGCGTGCTGTCCAACCGTTCCATTGCCTACGGCATTGCCAAAGCATGTCATCAGCAAGGCGCAGAACTGGCCTTCAGCTATGTGGGTGAACGTTTCAAAGACCGCATTACAGAGTTTGCGGCAGATTTCGATTCCAAACTTATTTTCGATTGCGACGTGGGAGACGACGCCCAAATTGACAAGCTCTTCAAAGACCTGTCTGTGCATTGGCCTCAATTTGATGGCTTTGTACACAGTATTGGCTACGCGCCTCGCGAAGCCATTGCCGGCGACTTCATTGAAGGCCTCAGCCGGGAGGGTTTTAAAATTGCACACGACATCAGCGCCTACTCGTTTCCCGCCATGGCCAAGGCCGCCTTGCCTTACTTGCGTGAAGATTCAGCACTTTTAACCTTGACCTATTTGGGCGCACTCAAAGTTGTCCCCAACTACAACACCATGGGCTTGGCAAAGGCTTCGTTGGAGGCCTCGGTCCGGTATTTGGCAGACTCTCTTGGTCCCAAGAAAATTCGCGTCAACGGCATCAGCGCAGGCCCGATCAAAACCTTAGCGGCAAGCGGCATCAAAGACTTTGGCAAGATCCTCAGTGCAGTCGCTGCGGCATCCCCCATTCGCCGAAACGTCACAATCGAGGATGTGGGAAATACCGCGGCCTTTTTAATGAGTCCACTGTCAGCAGGAATTTCGGCAGAAATCGTCTATGTCGATGGCGGCTTCAGCCATGTGGTGGGAGGCATCGGCGAAGCTTGATGCAGAGGGGCCATTTCATCACCTCAAAAATAACGCCTTCAGGCGTTGTTTTTTTTTAACACTGCCCAAAATCACAATAGCATTTTTCACGAAATTGTCAGATATTCGTGGGATGAGTAACTGAAATGTAACTTTTGGTCTTTTTCGCACCAAACACAAGTGTTTGGACTTTGGGAAAAAGGCCAATTTTCATTGCTAGCTCATATTCAATTAGTTACAAAAGGATTAAAAAATGCCTCGATTCAAAATCAGCACCCTGAACCGCCACCTGTGGCTGGCTTTCGGTGGCACTGCTTTGACCATGGCGAGCCTGCAAGTTGCACAAGCTCAACAAGTCGATACCGTGACCATCACTGGCTCTTCCATCAAGCGTTCGATTGAAAACCAAAGCGCACTGCCCGTTTCGATTTACTCTGCAGAAGAGTTGAAATCTGTTGGCGTGACGTCAACAGAAGAAATCGTGCAACGCATTACAGCCAGCCAATCCAGCACGGGTGGCAGCCAAAGCATTGGCTCGGGTACTGGCGGCGGTTCTTACGCCAGCCTGCGTGGCTTGGGTTCTAACAAAACTTTGATTTTGTTGAACGGTCGACGTTTGGCCTTCTTCGGCATTGGCGCTAGCGCTGTTGACTTGAACGCGATTCCTTTTGCGGCCCTTGATCGCATCGAAGTATTGCGTGACGGTGCATCGGCCATTTACGGTACTGACGCTGTTGGCGGCGTGATCAACTTCATTACCAAGCGTGACTACCAAGGCGTTGACATCGCAGTTGACAACACCTTCCCCTCCACTTCTGGTGGCCAGATCAAGCGCTTCACCTTCTCCGGTGGCCAAGGCTCTTTGTCTAAAGACGGTTACAACTTGTGGTTCTCTTTGGACAACAAAACACAAGCTTCTGCCAAAGCCACGGACCGTGCTTTTGGTGCAACCGGTGTGATTCCTGCCAACGGTTTGAACAAAACTTCTGGCACCACATTCCCTGCCAACTTCAACTACTACAACACAGCTGGCGCCATCAAATCTGGCAACATCACAACGCCAAATTGCGCGCCTCCTGGCTCTTTGTACCAAGGCGGCACAACTTGCCGTTATGACTACACCTCTGCCATTGACATCATTCCTGAAACAGAGAACCTGAACATCAACGCCAAGGGCTCGTTCCGTTTGAGCGATAGCCGTTTGTTGACGGTTGAAGCGGTTCACTCTGAGAACACCAACATTGCACGCGTGGCACCGGACCCTGTGACAGGCATGTCCATGCCAACCACAAGCCCTTACTACCCATCGACCATGGCTGGTTTGGACACAAGCAAAAGCTTGCTGGGCATTGGCTGGCGCATGGTGCCAGCTGGCCGTCGCGAAAACACATCCAACTCCACAGCCAACCGCGTTGTGGTTGACTTGGCAGGTGTTGAAGGCGCATGGGACTACAAAACTGGTTTCTACTCAGCTTCCAGCACCGTGTCTGACGGCCCCACCAATGGCTACGTGAGCAAAGCCAAAATTCAAGCTGGCGTAACCAGTGGCTTGCTGAACCCCTTTGGCGCCAACACACAAGCCGGTTTGGACTACATCGATGCAGCCAAGGCACGCGGCACATTCTCCACAGGCCGTGGCACAGCAACTGGCGTTGACGCACGCTTCAACCGCGACTGGTTCAAGATGGACGGCGGCAACGCGGCCATTTCTTTGGGCGCAGAAGCTCGTCGTGAAGGTTACTCAACCAACACCGACGATGACTTGGTCAACAACGTGCCATCAGCTGGCCGCAGCCCCTACCACGTCAACGATGCGTCACGCACTGTGACTGCTGTGGTTGCCGAGGCATTGTTCCCAGTGTCCAAGCAATTGGAATTGCAAGCCGCCCTGCGTGCTGACAATTACAGTGACTTTGGCAGCAGCGTGAATCCTAAAGTTGGCTTCCGTTACACCGTGTCACCCACTGCTGTGATCCGTGGTTCAGCAAATACCGGCTTCCGTGCACCTTCCTTGGATGACGTGTTTGGCCCTCAGTCACGCACCTTCTCTAGCAACGCATACGATGATCCCATCTTGTGCCCAGGCGGCAATGCAACAGCGGCAGGCATCACATCACGTGATTGCGGTCAGCAAACGCAAGCTTTGAACGGTGGTAACCCAGACGTTCAACCTGAGAAGTCAAAAGCATTCAGCATCGGTACGGCCTTCCAGCCGGCCAAAAACTTGCTGATGACTGTTGACTATTGGAACGTGCGCGTGAACAGCCAAATTGGTTCGTTCCCAGAGCAAACCATTTTTGACGATCCTGCAAAATACGCTAGCAAAATTGTTCGTTGCAACACGATCAGTGCTGCCGAAGCCGCTAATTGGGAGCGTTGCCAGGTGGTTGCAGGCTCTAACGCCATTGCCTACATCAAAACATTGACCGACAACTTGGGCAATGTGAAGACCAACGGCTTGGATTTCAGCGCTGCTTATTCCACAGTCATTGCTGGGATGAAGACCAACTTCAACTATGACGGTACGTTTGTCAACAGCTACAAATACCAACGTGAAATCAATGGCGAGTACATTGAAAACGTCGGCAAGTACAAAGACTCCAGCCCCATCTTCCGTTGGAAGCACAACCTGTCCACCACCATGGCGCAAGGTAACTACCGTTACAGCGCTGGCGTGCGTTACATGTCTGGTTACACCGATGAAAACGCTGACCCTGATTACATCAATGAAGTTAAAGCTTACACATTGGTCGATTTGGGCGTGAGCTACACAGGCATCAAAAACCTGACATTGGGCGCCGTGTTGCGTAACGTGTTCGATGCGAAGCCACCATTCTCCAACCAAGGTGCTACGTTCCAACAAGGTTACGATCCACGTTACACAGACCCCCTGGGCCGTGCAGTGGCTTTGAAAGCGAACTACAAGTTCTAATCACACACAATCCGGACAGTGTGTCTGGGTTGGATATCAAAAAACCGCTCCTAGGAGCGGTTTTTTTTGGCGCATGCAATGGCTTTAAGTCTTGTCTGTTTCACGCACCAAGTATGAATAAATGACAGGTACCACCACCAATGTTAAAAAGGTGGAAGTCAGAACACCGCCAATGATGGCGCGTCCCATACCGGCCTGTAACTCGCCCCCCTCGTTCAGCGCCAAGGCCAAAGGCAGCATGCCAAAAATCATGGCAAAGGTGGTCATCATGATGGGCCGCATGCGCACTTGTCCGGCCGCTAGCAATGCCGCTTTGACATCCATGCCACGTTTGCGGGATTCATTGGCAAAGTCAATCAGCAAAATGGCGTTTTTGGTCACCAAGCCCATGAGCATCACCATGCCAATCATGGAAAACAAGTTCAAAGTGGTGTGGGTTAGCCACAATGTGAACATCACCCCAATCAGCGCTAACGGCAACGATGCCATGATGGCGATGGGCTGCTTGAAACTGTTGAACTGACTGGCCAAGACGATGTAGATGAACAACACAGCCATCAGCATGGCACTCAAAATGGCAGCGAAGGCATCTTGTTGATCTTTTGTAGATCCCTGCAAGTCAAAATAGATGCCTTCTGGCGGCGTAGTTGCTTTCATCATGGCTTGAACATCTGCGCCAACATCACCAGCAGGCCGACCTTGCACGCTGGCAAAGATGGCTTCGCGTCGCATGAGGTTTTGACGTCGAATCACCTCCGGGTTGGCGGTAGGTTCTATGCGCGCCACACGAGCCAACTCGATGGCTTGACCATCCTTGGCATAGGCTACAGGCAATTTGTTCATTTGCACCAAATGCTGCCGATCAAGTTCTGGCAAGCGCAAGACCACTTGAACTTGTTCACCATCGCCAGCCAGCCAGGTGGTGGCCACTTCCCCATTAAGATACGCTCGGAGGGTTTGTGCAACTTGAGATGCATTCAATCCCAACTCCCGTACCGCCAGCGGATCGAGCTTGACGCTGTAGGCCGTCAGACCAGGTTTGACTGACAAATCCACGTCGACGATGCCTGGGATGGTTTTGATTTTTTCTGAAAAATCTTTGCTAAATTGAGACAGGCGGTCTGAATCATTGCCCAGAACTGCAATGTAAATTGGACGGTCCAGACCAATGGCCACTTCAATGCCAGAAATTGGTTGCGTTAATTTTCGCAGAGACGCTTCAATTTGCTTTTGAGTTCGCTGGCGCTCGGATTTTGGTTTCAAAACGATGTTCAACGCAGCCTGATTACGACCCACTAAAAAACCAGCATCACTGCCACCGATGACGGTGACCAGCGTACTTACTTCTGGCACAGTGCGGATGGCTGCCTCAACTTGCGCGAGTTTCTCACTGCTTCTTTGCAAGCTAGACCCTACTGGCAAACGCATGGTGATTTGAATCAAGCCTCGGTCCGTTTGAGGGATGAACTCAGTGCCCACAATGCCCGCCAAGAAAAAAGCCAAGACCAAACTGAGCACGGCCCCAGTCAATACAATGGCGCGGTGTGAGAGGCGAATCCAAGGTCCGATGGACCACTTGGCCTCGTTAAAAATCCAATGAATCAGGGCGTCGTAGCCAGAATGGCACTTCAGCATGAAACGGTCTACCTGCGCAATGAAAAAACCAAGAACAGGGACTCGGTTTAAATTGGCATGAGCCGGCTCAGGCCAGACGCTAGACAGCATCGGGTCCAACGTAAAACTGACCAGCAAAGAAATCATCACGGCCACCACCACGGTGATACCAAAAGGGAAAAACAAGCGCCCCGTGATGCCATCCATGAATGCCATGGGCACGAAAACGGCGCAAATTGCAAAGGTGGTGGCCAAAACGGCCAATCCAATCTCTTGTGTTCCTTCAAGGGCTGCCTGTACATGTGATTTGCCCATGGCCAAATGTCGCACAATGTTTTCGCGAACCACAATGGCATCGTCAACCAGCAGACCGATGCACAAAGACAAGGCCATCATGGTCATGAAGTTCAATGTAAAACCAAATGCCTGAATGGCAATGAAGCTGGAAATGACAGAAATAGGCAATGTCAAACCCGTGATCACGGTGCTGCGCCACGATTTTAAAAACAACAGCACAATGACGACAGTCAACAATGCACCCTCAATTAAAGTGCGTTGCACGCCCTGCAATGAATCTTTAACCCAATCACTGTTCAAGTTGATGGTGCGCAATTCAACATCAGCGGGTATTTGAGTTTTGAGTTCTAGCAGCGCTTCTTTAATCCCCTCACCTGTTGACACAATGTTGGCATCTTGCTGCTTGAATACTTCAATGCTGATGGCACGCTGTTCATTGATGCGCGCTAAAGACTCGAGTTCTTTTTCACGCAAATACAAATTGCCGAGATCGGCAACTGTGACAGGCAGGCCGTTGTGCTGATGAACCACCACGCCATTGAGGTCCAAATAATTTTTGGCCCGACCATCCATGCGCAAAATACCATCTTGGGTAGCATTCGAGATCAGGCCAATGGGTGCATCCTGGTTTTGCGTCTTCAAGGCAGCGCTGATCTCGCCGGGCAAAACAGCGTTGGCCCTTAGTTTTTGTTGATCCAGATCCACGCGAATTTCACGCGTCGCATTGCCAGATATTTTGATAAAAGCAACGCCATCAATTCGCTGCAAACGCCGCACGACTTGGAGTTCTGCCAACATTGACACGTCACGATGGGTTTTGGTGTTGGACAAAATACCAATCACTGCAACAGGTTCAGAAGCTTCGTTGTTGACGCGCAGCACCAAGGGTGTCTTGGCATCTTTGGGAAATACGGCTTGGACCGCTGCCATTTTGTCGCGCACGTCTTGCATGCTTCGCGCCATGTCCGCATTCAAATTGAACTCTACGCTGGTTTGGCTGCGCCCTTCGAAGGAACGAGAAGTGATTCGTTTCACACCCGAAATACCGTTCAAAGCTTCTTCAATTTTTTTGGTAATTTCTTCCTCAACCGATTGAGGCGATGCGCCAGGGTAGAGAACATCCACATAAGCCACAGGCAGGTTCAGATCCGGCAGCTGTTCAACGCCCAATTTGACATAAGAGACAACACCCAAGACACACAAGGCCAACATCACCATGACCGCAAAAACCGGCCTTGCAATCGAAACGCGCGTAACCCACATCAGGGCTTGACCTCAACCCGGAGACCTTCTTTCAAGCCCTCAAAACGCAGCGCCAACACCATGTCAGAAGCTTTGATGCCATCCAAAATATAAACATGTGAACCGGCGGCGTCTTTCAGGCCTAGGGAGACCGTTTGGCGTTTCAAAATACCGTCATGAATGACCCAAACAATGCTTTTACCGCCCTCTTCCTGAACTGCAGCAACTGGCAGCGTCAGCCCTTCTTGGGCAAGTGCATAGACATGATGCGCCAAGCCCATGAGTCCTGGTCGGATTGATGACGTGGTGAAAGGCTCAGCCAATGAAACATACACAGGCAATGCACGAGTGCCCAAATCGTTACCGGGCCCGATGCGGTCAATGCGCCCTTGAACTGGTGTTGCAACGGCTTCAAACTGAATCTGTACCTGAAGACCCGGCTTTAAAAATTGACCTGCCGCTGAATCGACCATGGTCTTGAATTCGAGTCGCCGAGGATTGACCAAATGAAACACTTCTTGATCAATGGAGAGCTTTTCCCCTAATGTCACCATGCGGCGTGCCACCACACCATCAAAGGGGGCCGTGATGGCGGCATCGGCCAACTGCTTTGTTTGAGCCAACTGGGCAGTTTCGGCCGCTTTGAGTTGAGCCAATTGACTGGCCAAATTGGCTTGAGAGGCGGCCAAGGCCGTCTCGGAGATAAAGCCTTGCCGCGCCAAATCTTCATTGGCTTTGTGCTGAACCAAACTCAATTGATGATTGCGCTGTGCGGCCACAACCGCCGCTTGGCGCTCATCTGTGCGAGAGATTAAATCGCGCACATCCAATTCCGCAAGGACTTGTCCTTTTTGAACAAGCTGTCCCTCTGCAACATTCAAGCGCATCAACGCACCTGCCACTTTGCTGCGAACCGTTGCAAGCTCGGTTGCAATCAGTACACCAGACATGTCAACTTGCCCTGACAGCGCTTTCAATTGAGGGCGCGTGACCTCATTCGCTTGAAAGACTTTGACAATGACCTCTGCTTGCTGCGGTGCTTTCTCACGATGTTTCGAAGCATAGAAAGCGCCACCGCAGATGACCAGCACAAGAGTTAAAAGCATCCAATGAGATGCGCGCGATGTGAAGTTCATGCCTTAGGTGCAGTTCAGTCTACGCGCACACAATCAGCGTAATAACGCTTCACACCATCTGCACCTTTTTCCTCCACCAAACCATGAATGTCAGTTTCAAAGCCAGGGCATTGCAAATTGAATTCTCGTGAAAACTTCAAGTAGTCAACGATCTTCTTGTTAAAGACTTCGCCGGGCACCAGCAGCGGAATGCCTGGTGGGTAAGGCGTCACCAAACCGACCGTGATGCGGCCTTCAATTTCATCGATCGAAACGCGTTCTGTTTTGCGACGGGCAATTTGCGCGTAGGCATCGGCTGGCGTCATGGCTGGCGTGAGGTCTGACAAATACATTTCAGTCGTCAAACGCGCCACATCGTATTTTGCATAGAGCGCATGAATGTGCTGACACAAGTCACGCAAGCCCATGCGTTCATACTTAGGTTGTTTTTGACAGAACTCGGGCATGATGCGCCACATCGGTTGATTGCGGTCGTAATCGTCTTTGAACTGCTGTAAAGCGGTCAACAACGAATTCCATCGACCTTTGGTAATGCCGATGGTGAACATGATGAAGAAGCTGTAAAGCCCCGTCTTCTCAACAACAACACCGTGCTCCGTCAAGAACTTGGTCAGCACGGAGGCTGGGATGCCGGTTTTGTCAAACTTGCCATCCAAATTCAAGCCCGGGGTGACGATGGTTGCCTTGATAGGATCAAGCATGTTGAAGCCGTCGGCCATTTGGCCGAAACCGTGCCACTTGCTGCCCTTTTTGCGGGAATCGCTGCGGATGATCCAGTCCTCTGCACGGCCGATGCCTTCATCAACCAAATTCTCTGGCCCCCAAACCTTGAACCACCAGTCTTTGCCGTATTCATCGTCTACCTTGCGCATGGCGCGGCGGAAGTCCAAGGCTTCGGCAATGCTTTCTTCGACCAATGCGGTACCACCCGGCGGCTCCATCATGGCGGCAGCAACGTCGCAACTTGCAATGATGCTGTACTGGGGGCTGGTGCTGGTGTGCATCAAGTACGCTTCATTGAACAAGTGTCTGTCCAGCTTGGTGTTTTGTGAATCTTGAATCAACACATGGCTGGCTTGGCTGATGCCGGCCAACAATTTGTGAATGGACTGCGTGGCGTAAACCACTGAGTTTTTAGGTCTTGCGCGCTTCTTGCCCATGGCGTGGTAAGTGCCATAAAAGGGATGAAATGCCGCGTGAGGAAGCCAAGCCTCATCGAAGTGCAAGTTTTCAACATACCCGTCCAACATGCCCTTGATGGTTTCTGTGTTGTACAACACACCATCGTAAGTTGACTGCGTCAAAGTCATGACTCGCGGCTTGACCTTCTTCGCATCAACGCCTTTGAGCAAGGGATTGGCCTTGATCTTTGCTTGAATGTTGGCCACTTCAAACTCACTCTGGGGAATGGGGCCAATGATGCCGTAGTGATTGCGTGTCGGTTTCAAGAAAACAGGAATAGCGCCTGTCATGATGATGGCGTGCAAGATGGACTTGTGGCAATTGCGATCGACCACCACCACATCGCCTGGCGCCACTGTATGGTGCCAAACCATTTTGTTGGAGGTGCTGGTGCCATTGGTCACAAAAAAACAATGGTCGGCATTGAAAATGCGCGCAGCATTGCGCTCGCTCTCACCAATGGCACCATTGTGATCAAGCAATTGACCCAATTCTTCTACCGCATTGCAGACGTCTGCGCGCAGCATGTTTTCACCATAAAACTGGTGGTACATCTGTCCCACAGGACTCTTGAGAAAGGCAACGCCACCCGAGTGGCCAGGGCAATGCCATGAGTAAGAGCCATCTTCGGCGTAGTCCAGCAAAGCTTTGAAAAAAGGCGGCTGAACACCTTCTAAATAACTTTTGGCCTCGCGAATGATGTGGCGCGATACAAACTCGGGGGTGTCTTCAAACATGTGAATGAAACCATGCAGTTCGCGCAAGATGTCGTTTGGAATATGGCGAGACGTTTTGGTTTCGCCATAAATGTAAATTGGCACATCTGCATTTTTACGGCGAACTTCTTCAATGAACGCGCGCAAACTCAACACAGCCGGATCAAGGTCCGGCCCAGGCGTGAACTCTTCATCGTCAATCGACAAAATGAAGGCACTGGCACGAGATTGCTGCTGCGCAAACTGCGACAAGTCACCATAACTGGTAACGCCTAAAACTTCAAAACCTTCGGTCTCAATGGCTTGCGCCAAGGCACGGATACCCAAACCTGAGGTGTTCTCAGAACGGTAGTCTTCGTCGATGATGACAATCGGAAAACGGAATTTCATAGGGGCCCTGCCTTGGGTCAAAAAAAATGGACAACAGGGGCAAAGTGTAATGAATATTCAGCCCATGAGAAGTCAATCCGATGAAGAATCTGCGTCTAAACTGCTATACTTGCGGGCTTCGGAGCGGTGGATGAGTGGTTTAAGTCGCACGCCTGGAAAGCGTGTGTGGGTTTATCCCCACCGCGGGTTCGAATCCCGCCTGCTCCGCCAAAATCAAAACCCCGCTAGAACATTGTTTTAGCGGGGTTTTTCGTTTGAATATCTTTCGCAGTCCCTTGTTTGAGATACCCGGCTATCGCCGGATGTGGTTGTCTATTTTGTTCAGCAATTTGGGCGGCCAGATCACCCTTTTGGCGTTGCCACTTACAGCTGTTTTCTTGCTCAACGCCAGCCCCACCCAAATGGGCCTGCTCACAGCCATGGAAATTGCGCCATTTGTGTTGCTGTCTTTGCCTGGTGGTGTGCTCATTGATCGCATGCAAAAACTGCCCCTTTACATTGCCGGTGAAATTTTCATGGGTTGCACTTTGCTGTTAATTCCATTGGCATGGCTACTTGACGCACTCACCATGGGTTTGATGTACGGCGTCAGTTTTGCTTTGGGCACGGTCTATACGATTGCTGGATCTGCGTCGCAAATCGTGCTGACCCAATTGGTAGGACGCGACAAACTGGTTCAAGCCTATTCACAAAATGCCATTGCCGGCTCCATGGCAGAGGTGCTGGGCCCTGGCATGGCAGGTTTGCTCATACGCTTATTTGGCGCACCTTTGGCTTTGGTGATGGACGCATTTTTGTTAATCGGCTCCGTGCTCATGCTGCGTGGCATCCGAATTCATGAAGAAGTACCTCCTCGCGCTACTTGGAAAGATCGATCGTTCAGGCATGATTTGATGAAAGGCGTTAACTTTGTCAAATCGCAAAAGATGCTCATCGAGATGGCCATCATTGTGGGGGCTTGGCAATTCTTCGCGCAACTCGCGCTGTCTGTTCAAATCATTTTCGCAGTCAAAGACCTGGGTCTGAACGAAACCTTGGTCTCGATGAGTTTTGTAGCCTTAGGGGTCGGATCCATTTTGGGCGGCATGGCTGGCCCCAAACTGTCAAGTCGCTTTGGCCCAGGGCCAGCATTGATTTTGGGAATCGGCATTACCTCGGTGGGTTGGATTAGCTTGCTTGCCTTGGAGGGGGTGCTTCCAAGCCTGGTTTTATTCTCCTGGATGCTGATTTGTTTCAGCTGGGGCGCCACCCTGTTGTTCGTCAACTTTTTGTCGCTCAGGCAATCTTTCACGCCAACGGAGCTCTTGGGCAGAATGACAACCACCATGCGTTGGCTCATTTTGCTGCCTGCTGGGCCTGGGGCCATTTTGGGAGGCTGGATGGCTGAACATTGGGGCATGCGAAGCTCGTTGGGCGCCGCAGGCGCAGGCACCCTTCTGGTTGCCATGTTGGCCTATGCCAGGCCCTACCTCAAATCGATCAAACAGTTGCCAGAGGCAAAGCTGACTTAAAACACCACGCTGGCCTGGTGAATTTTGGGAACCGCCGCCAAAAGTGTCTGGGTATAAGTGTGCTGCGGTTGGGCATAAATACTGAGCGCATCGCCTTGTTCAACCACCTGACCTTTGTTCATCACCAACAAAGTGTCTGACATGTACCGCACCACCTCTAAGTCGTGGGAAATGAACAAATAACTCAAACCAAGTTCTTTTTGCAAATCTTTCAATAAGTTAAGGACTTGCGCTTGGACAGAAACATCCAAGGCAGAGACGGCCTCGTCCAAAACAACAACCTCGGGTGACAAGCTGAGTGAACGCGCAATGGCAATGCGTTGACGTTGACCGCCCGAGAATTCAAACGGATATCGCTTCAGCGCCGTGGAAGGCAGACCTACCTTGTCCAGCAAGGCCAAGGACATTCGTTCACGGTCTGCAGCCCCTGCGCCGATGCCATGAAGCTGCATAGGCTCACTCAATATTTCTGCCACCGTGAACCGCGGGTTCAGGGATGCATAAGGATTTTGAAAAACAATTTGCAAGCGGCGCTTGTACTTGGCGAATTCCTCGTTTGACATTGCCAATAAGTTTTGACCATCAAACAAAACTTTGCCTGCGCTTGCTTCGTGCAATCGGAGCAAACACAAACCAACCGTCGTTTTGCCAGAACCAGACTCACCAACCAAGCCAACAGTCTGACCACGCTGCAGTTGGAAACTCACATCCTCGACCGCGACAAAATCGTCACGCTTGAACCAAGCTCCAGTGCGCGGAAAAACTTTGCGTAAATTTTGCACTTCCAGCAAAGCACCAGGCGCACCTGCACCTGTCCTCGCCACACTTGGTGTGGATGAAACTGGGATATTGACAGGCAACGTCTCTGGCACCAGGGCAAGGGTTTGAGACGTCATCCAATCGTCAATGGTCAACAAACGTTTGCCATGGCGCTCTGCACTGGGACGGCAACTGAGCAAGGCTTTGGTGTAGGGGTCTTGAGGCGCACTGAAGATGGCTTTGACAGGGCCGGCCTCACGAATCGTGCCTTGCCGCATCACGACGGCATGATCGGCAACCTCACTGACCAATCCAAGGTCGTGGGTGATGAACAACATGGCCATTCTGCGTCGCTCACGCAACTCCGCCAACAATGTCATGATTTGACGCTGAACCGTCACATCTAAAGCGGTAGTGGGCTCGTCAGCAATCAACAACTCTGGCTCACAGGCCAACGCCATGGCAATCATGACGCGTTGCTGTTGACCGCCAGAGAGTTCATGCGGATAGGCGTTGATTCGTTTCTGAGGCTCGGGTATGCCGACTTCAGCCAGCAAGTCACACGCGCGAATCAGTGCTTCTTTGGCACCGATGCGCTTGTGGATCCGCAGCATTTCAGCCAATTGGTAGCCCACGCTGTAAACAGGATTCAGAGACGTCATCGGGTCTTGAAAAATCATGGCAATTCGAGAACCTCGAATTAATTGCCATTGAGCGCGTGTAAGGCTCAACAAAGATCGGCCGTCGTATTCAATTTGCGAATGCAGCGCAATCTTGGCATTTTGCACAGGCAAGAGCCCCATGATGGCCAAGGCACTGACAGACTTGCCACTGCCCGACTCGCCTACCAAAGCGACCGTGCGTTCGCGCGGAATGACAAATGAAACACTTTCAACGGCTCTGACAGGGGCTTTAGAGGCGCTGATGAAATCGACCGTGAGGTTTTTAACCTCCAACAGATTGTCGGAAATTGTGGCAATGGGAGGAGGAGTTCGACGAGTAGCCATGCTTCAAATTAATTTTAAATAATGGGTTCAATGAATCACTTTTGGATCCAAGGCATCGCGCAATGAATCAGTGAGCAAGGACAAAGCCGTCACGAAAATAGACATGGCCAATGTGGCCGACAACAATTGCCACCAGATCCCCACTAACAAATCATTTTGAGCTTCTGTCAGCATGGTTCCCCATGAAACACCATCGACAGGCACGCCAAAACCAAGAAATGACAAGATGACTTCGGCCTTGATGCAAGAGACCGTCAACAAAGAAAATTGAACCAAGATGACATGGCTGACATTGGGCAAAATGTGCACAAACATGCGCCGATTGTGTGAAGCACCAATGGCATCTGCTGCACGGACGTAATCACGGTTTCGGTGCTTGAGGTACTCGCCACGCATTAGCCGATAGGTTCCTGTCCACCCTGTTGTCCCTAAAATAATGACGACAGCCATCGTTCCTTTGGTATTGAGAACGGCCGCAATGGCCAAGATCAGCAAGATGCCTGGAATCGAGTGGAACACGTTGTAAAGCCAATTACTCAAGTCATCGACCAGTCCGCCGTACCAACCCGATACAGCACCCAAAACAGCTCCCAACAAGGTGGCCATGAGTGCCGCTGCCAAGCCAACCAAAATGCTGGTTTCTGCACCCTTGATGGTTTTGGACAACACGTCCCTGCCCCACTTGTCTGAACCCATGGGCAAGGTGCTTGCCAATGCATTGACCTGGATACCGCTGGGTTTGACTGCTTTTTGCGCCGAAGCCCATTGCGCCGCAATGGGATCAAGGATGTCTGTTGGGGTGGGCTCGTAAAAAATAACTTCAGGCAGCGCGGTAGCGCCGCGAGTGACTTGCATGTCAGCCCATGCCCACGAGGGCGCTGCATGGCTGATGGCGACTTCTTTTTCCCAATTCGATGCCAAAGAGCCAACCGAGGTTGCAAGCACGAGCAACAAACTGAGGATCACGGTGATGCCACTCAAGACACCCACACGATCTGATTTAAAACGACGCCAAGCCAAGGCCCATGCACCTTCACTAGCAGAAAGCGGAACCAGAGTTGAATTGATAAGTGGGGTTTGCATACAAACATCAGGGCCGTGTAAAGACTGCATCAACGCAATTGAACGCGCGGATCGGTGATGCGATACAACACATCGCCGATCAAATTAAAGAACATGGTGGCAATGGCAACATAAATCGTGACAGCCTTGATGACTGGAAAATCACTTCGCTCAACTGCCAAAATAATTTCACGTCCAACGCCAGGTATGCCGAAAAAACGTTCCAACAAAAAAGCACCCAGCAGCAAGCCAGGCAAATTTGAAATCACAAAAGTGATGACGGGGATCAGTGCGTTTCTCAAAACATGTACAAACATGACCCGCGCTTCGGACATGCCTTTGGCGCGAGCAGTTCGAACGTAATCTTGATCAACTTCATCCAGTACAAAACTTCTGAACAAACGTGTGTTGGGTGCAATGCTGACCAATAGTCCCAACAAGATAGGCAAAGGCGCGTAAGTGCTGATGTTTTTCCAGTAATCATCACTCCAACCTTGCACCGGAAACCAGCCCAGACGGTAAGCCAATATGTATTGGCCCAGAATGATGAACACCAAAATACTGACAGACATCAATGCCGTGAAAAAAACCATGGTGCCGCGATCAATCGATGAGCCCCGAACCCATGCCAAGCCTACTGCCAAAACCAAGGCAATCAGTGTTTCGATGACCAGCAAAGGCGCCATCAAGGTAAGGGAGGCTGGCAATCGAGTTGCGAATATATCGGCCACCGATTCCCCTGTTGTCCAACTGTTGCCAAAGTTAAAGGCGGCAACTTGTTTGACGAAAATCCAAAGCTGAATATGCAGTGCTTGATCCAATCCAAGCTCTGCACGAATGCTGTCAATTTGCTCTTGATTGGAAAACAAACCTGCCAACACATAAGCAGGATCGCCACCAATCCAATTGAACAAGAAAAATACCAATAAAATCACGCCCGCCAATGTAGGGATCATTTGCCACAGACGTCGAAGGATGTAAGCACTCATGCTGGCGCCCTCTTATGGTTGACGAATGTCATAGTAAATCCACTCCCCCAAAATCAGTGGGTGTTTTCGATAGCCCTCAACCCGCTGGTGACTCAGTCGGGTGGCAATGGCTGTTGAACTTAAACCCAGAACACCGTTGACTTCCATCAAACGGTACAAGTTGTGAAGGACTTTGGTTCGTTCAGGGCCATCGGGTAAACGCTTGAGTTTTTCAAAATTCGCGTCGTATTCTGCGTTTTCAAAACAGGCGTAATTGTTTTGCCCAATTGTTTTGGAGTACAACAGCTTCATCACAAATTCTGCCTCCGAAGAGCGGGTCCAGCCCAACGCCCATGAAGGGATGGCACATTGCTTGCCTTGCTTGAGCATTTCCGGGAACTTGTCTTTTTTGACTTTGAGTCGAATGCCAATACGGTCCATGGATTTTTTCCAAAGCTCATCACGCTCACGGTCTAGTGAAGATGTTGACGAGTAAATGGTAAAAATCAAGGGTTTTCCGTCTGGCAAGGAACGAAAGCCTTTTGCATCTTTTTTGTAGCCAAATTCGTCCAGCAACGCATTGGCAGACAAGGGGCTGAACTTGACCAAGCTTTTGTAATTGGGGTCGTGACCCGCAATGACAGGCGAAACCATTTGCTGAGCCTTGATCGCTTGGCCTTTGCGAATGACGCGAATCTCTTCATCGACATCAAAGCCCATGATGATGGCCCGGCGCAACGCAATTTTCTCGGGTGTGTAGCCGCCGATCACGGGGTCTTTCATGTTGAAGAATTGATAACGGATGTCTGGCTCGACACTCCGATACATGTTCACACCTTGGGCCACCCAATCTTGCAGTAAATCGTTCTTGGGTGTCAGTGCTTTTTCGATGAAGGAAGGAGGAACGGCCACAACATCAATTTCTTTGCCACTGAAGGCCAACCACATTGACTGCGGCTCTTCAATGATGCTGACTTCTACGCGGCCAATTTGTGGCATTTTTCGGCCTTGCATTTGATTGGCGATGCGAAGTTCAACTGGACTGTTGGCCGGCGCTTCAAAGTTCCAGACAAACGCCGGATACTCAGGGTTCGCTTTTAAAATGATTTTGGAACCGCGTACCCATTTTTCGAGCATGTAGGGGCCGGTTCCCACAGGATTGGCCATCAACTCTTCAAAACCATACATTTCAACCACTTCGCGTGCCATGGCGCCCGCAAAGGGATTGGTCAACAGGGTTAAAAAATTTCGGTCTGGCTGATTCAGTTGAATAACCAACGTGTATCGATCTAAAGCATAGATACCAGGATGACGTTGGTCGTAGTCAAACTTGCCCGTGGCAACTGCTTTTTTTCGTGTGTCTGCGAAGCCAGTAACCTTGTCATCGAAATCTGAAACTTGAGGGCTTCGATTCTTAGGATCGGCATGGCGCAACAAGGTGAACGCAAAATCATGTGCCGTCAGCTCCCTGCGTTGACCTTTAAAGGCGGCATGCGGTGTGAAAAACAAACCTTTTTTGACTTTAAAGGTATATGTTTTACCGTCAGCAGAAATATCTGGCAAAGCTTCTGCCGCATGCGCCACCACGCGGGTGGGCATGGCCATCCAGTCGTAAGTGACCAAGGGTTGAAAAATTGCCGCCGTGATGGTGTTGGAGTAAACATCGTTCACACGGACAGGATCAAATCCGGTTTCAGTGCTGGGGAACGCAATTTTCAGGACCTTTTCGGGGTCTGCTGGATTGGCCTTAGGGTTGGGTAAATTGTTGGGTGCTTTGTTGGATAAAGGGTTGGATAAAGGGTTGGCAAAAGTCACAGTCATGGAACACAGCACAGCAACACACAAAATACGCGTGCCAGCCATCAAAAACCGACTGAAGGGCTTGGACACCCTGCCTAACTGATCAAATTGCGTTGCAAACTGCACGGCCATCCTCTACATTGTTCAAATACAAAGATACTTAAATTTTACAACTCACTCGTTCAATGACAAATCCTTTATTGCAAACATGGCAAACGCCTTTTGGCATGCCCCCCTTTGAATCGATTCAAGCTTCACATTTTGAAGCAGCCTTCGAAACAGCTTTGGCACAACATCAATCTGAAATTTTGGCCATTTCTGGAAATCCAGAACCAGCGACTTTTGAAAACACATTGGTGGCACTTGAAGCCAGTGGCGAGTTGTTGAATCAAACATCGAATGTTTTTTTCAATCTGAGTGCCTCTCACAGCTCGCCAGAATTACAAGCCATAGAAAGAGACATGGCGCCCAAATTGGCAGCGCACAATGCCGCACTTTATTTGAATGAGGCGTTGTTTGCACGCATTGACGAATTAGATCAAAAGAAAAACGAAGCACAACTTGATGCAGAAAGCACGCGATTGATCGAGCGCTACCATTTGGACTTCGTTCGGGCAGGTGCCAAACTGGCAAATCAAGACCGACAAAGCTTTGCGATGAATGCAGAAAAACTGGCAAGCTGCTTCACCCGGTTTTCACAAAATGTACTGGCTGACGAGTCATCTTTCTGCCTCACACTCACGACTGAGGATGAGCTTGCCGGCTTACCTGATTTTGTCAGGCAAGCTGCTCAAAAATTGGCAAAAGACCGACGCATTACAGACATCAATGCCCATGCGTTCACGCTATCCCGCTCCTCGATCACGCCCTTCATGACGTTTTCTGAACGCCGAGATTTGCGTCAACGCATGTGGCAGGCATGGTGCCAACGGGGAGAGCACGAGGGCCCCCACAACAATGAGCCCATCATGAAAGAGATCCTCAAGCTTCGGTTGTCACAAGCCCAGCTCTTGGGTTACAAAGATTTTTCGGCATTTGCGCTTGCCGACACCATGGCAGGGAACGCCAATCAAGCTCGGGCGTTGTTGACGCGTGTCTGGGAACCTGCACGCCTCAAAGCACTTGAAGAATCGGAAGACTTGAAAAAACTGTCGGGCTTGAATGACCTACAAGCTTGGGATTGGCACTTCTGGACCGAGCGAGTTCGAAAAGAAAAGTTCAACTTGAACGAAGCCGAACTTAAACCTTATTTGCAATTGCACAAAATGGTGGAAGCGATGTTTTACGTGGCCAACCAACTGTTTGGCGTGCACTTTAAAGAAGTCCACAACATCAACAAATACCATGAAAGCATTACCGGCTGGGAAGTTAGCAATGCACAAGGCCAACATGTGGGCCTGTTTTTAAGTGACAATTTTGCCCGCAGCACCAAACGCTCAGGCGCTTGGATGAGTACCTACCGAGACCCCATGCACTTGCAATCATCGGTGCGCCCTATCGTTGTCAACAACAACAACTTTTCACAGGGCCCTGAAGGCCAGCCCACCCTGCTCAGCTTGGACGACGCCAGAACCTTGTTTCACGAATTTGGACATGGCCTGCACGGCTTGCTGTCCCAAGTTCGCTTCCCGCGACTTTCGGGCACCAGTGTCTTGCGTGATTTTGTAGAGTTCCCATCGCAAGTTTTCGAAAACTGGCTCACACAGCCGTTAATTTTGAAAAAGTTTGCGCTGCATGCAGAAACCGGCCAGCCCATGCCAAAGGCATTGATTCAGAAAATTTTGGCCGCGCAAACCTTTAACCAAGGCTTCTCCACGGTAGAGTATGTTTCTTCCGCGCTGGTCGATCTGGCACTGCACGAAACAACCGACATTGACGGTATCCATTTCAAAACCTTCGAAAATAAAACATTGAAGTCCATTCAGATGCCATCTGCTATAGGCATGCGGCATCGTTTGCCACATTTCTCGCATCTGTTTTCGTCCAACAGCTATGCCTCAGCATATTACGTGTACATGTGGGCTGAAGTCTTGGATGCAGATGGCTTTGATGCATTCCTAGAAGCTGGCGATTTATTTGCGAAAGAGCCGGCTGCAAAACTTTACGAGCACATCTATTCGGCAGGCAACAAACAAGATCCCATGCAAGCCTACATTGCGTTCAGAGGACGCGCACCCACTGTCGAACCCTTGCTGGCAAAGCGGGGACTGGCCTGAATTGCAAACAAAAAAAAGCCCCGACTCGAGCGGGGCTTGAAGCTGGCCCCAAGGGGCCGTCTCGTTTGGATTGGGGTTTGAATTAACGAACCACAGCAATTTGCTCGCGCTTGCCAGCTTTGTAAGTGTACAAAGTCAAAGCGCCGTTCTTGATGTCGCCTTTTTCGTCAAATGCGATGTTGCCTGTCACACCTTTGTAGTTGATCGCTTTCAAAGCGGGCAAATACTTGGCTGGATCTGAGGAACCAGCTGTCACCATGGCTTGTGCCATAACTTTGACAGCGTCATAAACGTAAGGCGCGTAAACTTGAACGTCTGCGTTGAACTTGGCTTTGAAGTCTGCACGGAACTTGTCCATGCCAGCCTTTTGTTCGCCTTCAACACCACCGGCTTCAGCGCAGAACACGTTTTCGTCGCCCATGCCTTCAGCAGCCAATTTGGCCAATTCAGATGTGCAGATGCCGTCGCCACCCATGAACTTGGCGTTGATGCCCAGTTGTTTCATTTGCTTGAGCATAGGGCCAGCAACAGCATCCATGCCGCCGAAAAACACCACATCAGGCTTCTTGCCTTTGAGTGTGGTGAGGATGGCGTTGAAATCGGAAGCTTTGTCGGTGGTGAACTCGTGGCCAACCAAATTGCCACCAGCAGCTTTCACTGCTTTTTCGAATTCTTCAGCCACGCCTTGGCCGTAAGCTGTACGGTCGTCAATCACGGCAATGTTCTTGCCCTTGAGAGTTTCCACCGCGTACTTGCCCAATGTGCCGCCCAAGTGAACGTCGTCAGCCACCACGCGGAATGCACCAGCATAACCTTGTCGTGTGTACTTGGGATTTGTAGCGGAGGGAGAAATTTGGGGAATGCCAGCAGCGTTGTACAACTGTGAAGCAGGAATGGTGGTACCAGAATTCAGGTGACCAATCACGCCCTGAACTTTGGCGTCGACCAATTTTTGAGCGGCTGCAGTGCCTTGCTTAGGATCGGCTGCATCGTCTTCTGCCAACAATTCAAATTTAACGGCCTTGTCACCAATTTTGATGCCAGCAGCGTTCAATTCTTCAATCGCCATTTTGGCGCCGTTTTCGTTGTCTTTACCCAAGTGGGCAATGGCACCGCTGGTAGGGCCAACGTGGCCAATTTTGATGACTTGAGCATCATCTCCAGCCTTTTTGCCGCAGGCAACAAGGGTCAGGGCAACAGCGGCCACAGCAACGGCTGTCAAAGGGGACTTAAGGGAAGACAATTTCATTCAAAGCTCCGGAATTAATGTGGATTTGCTTCAATCAAGCAAGTCACAACGATAACGCAATTTTGAGTTGCGTCCAAGAGGCATTACATGGATAAGGCCTATTTTTTTGACAAAAAACAAGCGTCAAGCGGGCTTGCTTGGTGTCAAATCAAAACGGTTGATCTGAAATCCAAGTTGGGTGTAATGCTTCCAACGTTGTCTGGCAGTGGATTTGTCTTCTTCCTCGCCACCAACCACCTCGATCAGCCTGACCAAATTGATCAGATCTTCGGGCACCGCATGGGTCAAGTTCAAGACGACGTCGATGCCGGGCAATTGTCGTAAAAAGGCCCAGTCAGTGGACAGCACAACGCTGGCGCGCGATAGGTGCTCAGCAGGCGCACTGGCCAGGCAATGGCCAATGAAATCAGTGGCCGACAACTGCCACAAAGCATCGTTCAAGCGCTCCGCTGTGCTGAAATCACACCAAACGCCCACTCGTTTTCCTTGGGCGTTGGCTTTGCGCAACAAGCGGCTGATGTACAGCCATTTGTCTGGCGCATTGAAATGAAAATCAACTTGCGTCATGGGCAATCTGACTGGCGTTACTTGGCACTGGCTTTTGAACGCGCCTTCGCCTTGGTAGGTGCGGCTTGGCTGATCAAATACTGCAGCAACAACGCAACTGGGCGGCCTGTGGCACCCTTCGCTGCGCCGCCTTTCCATGCGGTACCCGCGATGTCCAAATGGGCCCATGGGTATTTTTGAGTAAAACGTTGGAGGAACTTGGCTGCCGTGATGGCGCCTCCCGCACGTCCGCCCACGTTGGCAACATCCGCGAAATTGCTTTTGAGTGCATCTGCGTAGTCTTCGTCCAAGGGCATTCTCCAGCACAAATCCATGGCATCTTGTCCTGCCAGATGCAAGCCATTTGCCAAGGCGTCATCGCTTGCAAACATGCCGGAGCGAATGGCACCCAAGGCAATGACACAGGCGCCAGTGAGGGTTGCAATGTCAATGACGGCACGTGGCTTAAACCGTTCAGCATACGTCAAGGCATCGCACAAAATCAAGCGCCCTTCGGCATCGGTATTTAGAATTTCGATGGTTTGACCACTCATGCTGGTGACCACATCGCCTGGCTTGACCGCCAAACCGTCGGGCATGTTTTCGCAGGCAGGAATAAGACCAATCACATTGACCGCAGGTTGGAGGACGCTCAAAGACTTGAAGACACCCAGCACACTGGCAGCGCCGCCCATGTCGAACTTCATTTCATCCATTTCAGGCGCGGGCTTGATGGAAATGCCACCCGTGTCAAACGTGATGCCTTTGCCAACCAATACGATGGGTGCATCCGCTTTGGAAGCGCCTTGATACTTGAGCACAATGAAGCGAAGCGGCTCGGATGAACCTTGGGCAACCGACATGAACGAGCCCATGCCCAATTTGGCAACTTCTTTAGGACCCAGAACTTCGCAAGACATGCCTGCCGACTTGGCCAAGGCTTGCGCGGCTTTGCCAAGATGGGTGGGTGTGGCATGGTTGGCCGGACGATTGGCCCATTCTTTGGCAAATTCAATGCCGTGAATCATGGCGGTGCATGCGGCAAATGCTGCTTTAAGCTCAGCTGTAGGCTGTGCAACAGCCAATTGCACTTGCGCCAAAACGCGTGGCACGGGTTTAGATTTGGTGGCACTGTAGACGTAAGTCCCGTCGGCAAGGGCCAGCATGGCGGCCTTCAGGCTTTGGGGCTGAACTGACTCGGCAAACACCACCACTGTTTTTGCAACTTTGGCAGCTTTGAGGGTGGCAGTGGCAGAACCCATGGCAGCTTTGACATCCGATGGTTGGCCGTCACCAATGCCCAAAAACAAGACTTTTGAGGCTGAGACGCCAGGCAAAGCATAGGCTTGTAGGCTCTGACCAGCCTTGGTGCTTAGATCTTTGGCGCCGATGGCTTTGGCAATCAGTGCAGAAAGTGAGTCTTTGCCTGGTTTAAATTGATTGGAAATGAGGACAATCAGGGTGTCCGTCTTAGTGGTGGCCGCAGTGGCCAATGAGAGTGTTTTTAATTCGAAGTTCATAATTGAGGTTTTCCAGCGCAACAATGTTATTCCATTCTTCCATTCGAAAAGATTTGGCACGAAGTTTTGGTGCCACGGTGGTGGTTTTAGCCACCATCGTGATGACCATCATTTTGATCCGAACTTTGGGTCAAGCCACACGTGGCTCTGTCAATCCCTCAGAAGTCATGTTGGTGATGGGTCTAACCGTGATCGGTCACCTGACCACCATTTTGACACTGAGTTTGTTCATCGCCGTTGTCTCCACGCTGTCCCGCATGTATGCAGACAGTGAAATGGTGATTTGGTTTTCAAGTGGCAAAGGCTTGGTGGCATTTTTAAAGCCCATGATTCGCTTTGCATGGCCCATTTTGCTTGGCATCGCTCTATTGGCATTGTTTGTTTGGCCTTGGAGCAACCGTCAAATTCAAGACCTCCGTGACCGCTACGAGCAACGCAACGACATTGAACGGGTTGCGCCTGGCCAGTTTCAGGAATCCTCGGGCGGTAAACGCGTTTTCTTTATCGACAAAGACAGTCCCAACAACCAGACAGGTCGCCATGTATTCGTCTCTAGCTTAGACGGCGCCATTGAAACCATCACAACTGCACAACAGGGTCAAATTGAGTGGCATCAGGGCGAACGCTTTCTCAGTTTGCAACACGGTCAGCAAATGCTGCGCAATCACGAAACGGGAGATGTCAGAGTTACCGAATTTAAAGACTACCAGCTGCTCATCGACCCCAGCTCGAAGCTGGCCAATACCGATGTTCAAAGCCGCATGGTCAGCACAATGGGCTTGTTCAAGCAACCAACCAGCATCAACATGGGTGAACTGTCATGGCGATTGGGTTTGTCCTTGGCCGCTTTCAACTTGATGATCATGGGTTTGGCCGTGGCCAGCGTCAATCCTCGCGTTGGTAAAAGTTACCATTTGGCCGTCGCATTGTTCTGTTTTGTAGGCTACTACAACATGATCAATGTGGGGCAAAACTGGATTGCATCGGGCCGAGCCAGTTTGCCTGTGTTCATGCTGATGCTGCATGGCGGCGCCTTTGTCCTCGGCATTTTCTGGCTGTGCGTTCGCCACTTTAATCTTTCCTGGCGCAGTTTATTTGCAAGAAACAAAGTACGGCCGAAAGGAGCAGTCGCATGAAGACCATTCGCCGCCTGATCCATGGCGAAATCATTCGCGCCGTCAGCTTTGTGGCGCTGGGGTTTTTAGCATTGTTTGTGTTCTTTGATTTGGTCGACCAACTCCAAACGCTGAGTAAAAACAAATTTCAAGGTTATCAGTTACAGCATGCCTTGATGTATGTGGCATTGCTCATGCCCAGTCATTTATATGAATTGCTGCCCATCTCTGTGCTCATCGGTTCTATTTTTGTCATGGCGCGCTTTGCACAAAGTTCGGAGTTCACCATCCTGAGAACGGGTGGCTTAGGGCCGTGGCGAGCGCTTCAAACCTTATTCCAACTGGGGCTCATATTTGTCACGGTCACTTTTGTATTTGGTGACTACATTTCACCGTGGTCAGACAAACAGGCGCAGCTGCTGAAAGCCCACTATCAAGGTCAAATTACAGTGGGCCAAACGGGGGCATGGTTGCGCGAGAAGCAAAGTACTTCTCAATATGCTGTCAATGTGCGGGCCCTCAGCAGCACAGGGCAACCCGAGAATATTCGCATCCATGAATTTGACGGTGATGGCCGATTGAAATCCATCACCTTGGCACCGCATGCTGAATTTACAGCAGATGGTGCTTGGCTTTTGAAGCCCGTTGACCGACGTATTTTTCACCTCAAGGACGATCGAAATTCAACTCTTGAAATTTTAAATTTGGCCGAGTGGAAGTGGCAAACAGACATCACCGCAGAAATGATCAGTGCGGCGCTGTTAAGTCCTGATCGCATGAAAACACTTGATCTGTTTCAGTACATGCGACATTTGGCGGCCAACGGCCAAAATGCTCAACGATACGAAATTGAGTTTTGGCGCAAAGTTTTTTACCCTCTAAGTTGTTGGGTCATGCTGACATTGGCACTGCCCTTTGCTTATCTCCATTTCAGATCTGGCAACATTGCGGGTTATGTTTTTGGCGGGGTCATGGCTGGCATCAGTTTTTACTTGCTGAACAATGTTTTTGGTTTCATGGGCAACCTTCAAAATTGGCAGCCATGGCTCACAGCGGCTGCACCGGCCATCATTTACAGCTTGGTGTCTTTGGCGACATTTGGCTGGCTTGTCCTTCGACAGTGATGCCTTCTTAACCTGTATCTCATGACTTCATCCAACGAATCCAACGGCATCATTTTGTTTGCACATGGCTCCCGCGATCCTCTTTGGCGCTTGCCCATCGAGGCTGTTTCGGTCCAAATTCAGTCCATGTCGTCCGGGATCGATGTGGTCTGCGCGTATTTGGAGATGACAGAACCCGACTTGCCCACAACAGCACGGCTGATGATTGATCGTGGCGTCAAACACATTGCCATTGTTCCAATGTTTTTAGGGGTGGGCAGGCATGCGCGGGAAGACTTACCGGAATTGGTATCTCAACTGAGACAACAACACCCCAGCATCCACTTTGATTTGCGCAAAGCCATCGGCGAAGAACCCCAATTGACTCAAGTGATGGCGTCCATTGCGCTGTCTGCGATGAGCTAAAGCAGCGACCTGCACAGCCTCAGCCTTAGACCTGTAAGGCATAATGAACGCACACTTACAGGGTTTATTGATATGAACTTGCATCAATTTCGTTTTGTTCAAGAGGCGGCAAGGCGCAACTTGAATTTAACCGAAGCAGCGAAGGCACTCCACACTTCTCAACCGGGTGTTTCAAAAGCCATCATTGAACTTGAGCAAGAGTTGGGCATTGATATTTTTGCCAGACACGGTAAAAGGCTCAAGCGCATCACCGAGCCCGGTCAGCATGTTCTCAAAAGCATTGAAGTGATCATGCGTGAAATTGGCAATCTCAAACGCATTGGGGAGCAATACAGCGCACAACACACCGGTACGCTGTCGATTGCAACCACGCACACACAAGCGCGCTATGTTCTGCCGCTGCCTGTTGCGCGCTTGCGAGAGCAATATCCGCAGGTCAATATCAGTTTGCACCAAGGCTCTCCCGACCAAGTGGCACGCATGCTGATGGACGATACTGCGGAAATTGGCATGGCAACCGAATCCTTGGCCAATTACGAAGAACTGGTGACCCTGCCCTGCTATGAATGGCAACACATGCTGGTGTTAGCGACTGACCATCCTCTGGCCAAAAAGAAACACTTGAATCTTGAGGACATCGCCAAAGAACCCCTGATCACTTACCACCCGTCATTCACAGGCCGAACGCGAATTGATGCTGCGTTTGCCAGCAAAAAACTTCACCCCCGGATTGCCTTGGAAGCCATTGACTCTGATGTGATCAAGACCTATGTTCGATTGGGTTTGGGCGTTGGCATCGTCGCGGAAATGGCCGTCAAGGATGACCCTCTGGGCGATTTGGTCGCCAGGCCATTGGGTGATTTGCTAGGAAAAAATGTTGCCCGTGTGGCATTTAAAAGAGGCGCTTATTTGCGCAATTTTGTCTACCAATTTGCAGAGCTATTGAGTGATCGGCTGACTGCCGCTTTGGTTGCAAAGGCCATGGCGGGCCATGTGAACGATTACGAACTCTGAACGCATACACACTTCAACAGATGACTCCTCAACTTATCTCAAAACACCCTGGCATGGGGACCACTATTTTTTCAGTGATGTCCGCTTTGGCCGCACAAACTGGCGCTGTGAATTTAGGACAAGGCTTTCCTGATTTTGAATGTGATCCGTCGCTGATAGATCACGTGACACAGGCTATGCAAGATGGCTTAAATCAATACCCCCCGATGCCGGGTGCCGCCCCCTTGCGTGAAGCCGTGTCAAAAAAAATTGAATCAATGTACGGCAGGCTTTACGACCCTCAAACCGAAATCACCGTCACGGCAGGGGCCACACAAGCCATTTTGACAATTATGCTGGCAGTGGTGCACCCCGGTGATGAAGTCATTGTGTTGGACCCCTGCTATGACAGTTATGTACCCAACGTGGCCATGGCGGGTGGCGTGGTGGTCAGAGTGCCGCTAACACCTGGCAGTTTCAGACCCGATTTTGACAAGATTCAAACTGCCATCACCCCACGCACGCGTGCCATCCTCATCAACTCACCACACAACCCAAGCGGCATGGTCTGGCGACACGAAGAGATGTTGCGATTGCAAGAAATATTGGCACCCACGCAAATTTTGCTGATCAGCGATGAAGTTTACGAACACATGGTTTACGCCCCTCTTCAACATCACAGCGCATCAAGTTATGCAGGTTTGGCAGCGCGTGCTTTTGTCGTGTCGAGTTTCGGCAAAACGTTTCACGTGACTGGATGGAAGGTGGGCACAGTGGCTGCGCCTGCTGCACTCACCACAGAGTTTCGCAAGGTACATCAATTCAATGTATTTACAGTGAACACACCCGTCCAACACGGCTTGGCCAAGTACATGGGCGATCCGCGTCCTTATCTTGATTTACCGCTGTTTTACCAACGCAAACGCGATTTGTTCAGAGAGGGCTTGTCATCCACCAAATTCAAAATGCTGCCCGGTGAAGGCACTTATTTTCAGTGCGTCGATATCTCGGAACTCTCTGTGCCAGAAAAAAACTTGGGTGAAGCTAAGTTTTGCCAATGGCTCACAACAGAAGTCGGTGTCGCAGCAATTCCAATGTCAGCCTTCTATGGCGATGGGTTTGATCAGAATGTCATTCGCTTTTGTTTTGCGAAACAAGATCAAACTTTGCAAGCCGCGCTGTCTCGATTGTCGAAGCTTTAAGCGGACTTTTCGGGTGCCAGCTCTGGAAACAACACTGAATTGAAACCAAATTTAGCAAAGTCACGAACACGTTGAGGGTACAAAATCCCATTTAAGTGATCGCACTCATGCTGCACCACCTTGGCATGAAAGCCCTCAGCAGTTCGATCAATCTCATTGCCAAATTGGTCAAATCCAGTGTAACGAATGTGTTGCCAACGAGGGACCACCGCCCTCAATCCAGGCACCGATAAACAGCCCTCCCAATCGTTCTGCTCCTCACTGCTCAATGGCGTGATCACAGGGTTGATTAAGACAGTAAAAGGCACTGGTGCTGCATCGGGATAACGCGAGATGACTTGGCCTGTGCCAAAGATGACCAACTGTACATCCCAAGCAATTTGAGGGGCCGCCAAACCAGCGCCACTGGCAGCCAACATGGTTTCTTTCATGTCGGCAACGCCTTGCAGAAGCTCGGGTGTATTGAAGTGCTCGATGGCCTTGGCTTGACGCAACAAGCGTGCATCACCCATTTTCAAAATTTCACGCACTGTCATGGAGAGATCCTTTGACCAATTGAAGCAATCCTGCCTCGTCGAGCACGGCAATACCAAGTGCCAATGCTTTGTCTAATTTGCTGCCGGCCTCTGCGCCCGCAACCACATAACTGGTTTTTTGACTGACCGACCCAGCCACTTTGGCACCCACCGCTTCCAACATTTCTTTGGCTTGCTCACGACTCAATGTTGGCAAACTGCCGGTTAAGACAACCGTTTTGCCGGACAGAATTTGCACAGGCTTTTCAGCTGGGGAACCTTCTTCCCAGTGAACGCCGCAGGCGCGCAATTGGGCCACAATTTCTTGATGGTGCGCTTGCGCGAAAAATGCAATGACGCTTTTGGCCACAACGGGTCCGACATCTGGCACAGCCAGTAACGACTCTTCAGTGGCCGACATGAATGCGTCCAGGGTGCCAAAATGGCGAGCAAACTCTTTGGCTGTGGCCTCACCCACATGACGAATGCCCAGCCCGTAAATGAATCTTGGCAAAGTGGTTGCCTTTGAGGCCTCTAAAGCTGCCAATATATTCAAGGCCGACTTTTCAGCCATGCGGTCCAGCTGCACCAATGCTGTGAGCCCCAGTTTGTACAAATCGGGCAAGGTGTTAACGATCCCCGCATCGACCAATTGGTCGATCAACTTCTCGCCTAAACCGTCCACCTCAACAGCACGGCGCTGCGCGAAGTGAAGAAACGCTTGTTTCTGCTGCGCACGGCAATATAAGCCACCACTGCAACGGTAATCTGCTTCGCCTTCATCGCGCAATGCAGGACTGCCGCAAACGGGGCAAACTTGGGGCATGGTGAACAGCAGAGAATTTGCGAGGCGTTTTTCAACAACCACGCTGACCACTTCAGGGATCACATCGCCTGCACGTCGAACAATGACCGTATCGCCAACACGAACATCCTTACGGCGCGCTTCATCTTCGTTGTGCAACGTGGCATTGGTCACCGTTACCCCCCCGACAAAAACAGGCGCCAATTTGGCAACCGGGGTGAGCTTGCCAGTCCGCCCGACTTGAACGTCAATGTCCAAAACAACGGTCAGGGCTTCTTGCGCTGGGAATTTGTGTGCGACAGCCCAGCGCGGCTCACGTGTGACAAAGCCCAACTTCTGCTGCAAACTCAAATCATTGACTTTGTAAACAACGCCATCGATGTCGTATGGCAATGCATCGCGCTCAAGCGCGACCTTGGCATGAAATTGAATCAATCCTTCTGAGCCCTGAACACATCTGGTTTGCTCGGCCACAGGAAAACCCCACAACTTCAAGGACTGAAGCAGTTCGTAGTGCGTTTGAAATGGTTTCAAGTTTTGTGGCCAATTTTGGACTTCTCCCAAACCATAGGCAAAGAAACTCAAGGGGCGCTGGGCCGCAATATTTGAGTCCAGTTGCCGAACAGCACCAGCCGCCGCATTGCGCGGATTGACAAAGGTTTTTTCGCCCTTAGCGCCACCCGCGATCTTCTTTCGCTGCCGATCATTCAAAGCCTCGAAGTCGTCTCGCCGCATGTAAACTTCACCACGAACTTCCAAAATGCCAGGTACATTCTGAGGCAATTTCAATGGGATCTGGCCGATCGTCCGAATGTTCTGGGTTACGTCCTCACCATACTCGCCATCGCCGCGCGTCGCTGCTTGCACAAGAATGCCTTGTTCATACCGCAAGCTCATGGCCAAGCCATCAAACTTCAGCTCGGCCACATAATCAATAGCGGGCGCCTGGGCGTCATAAGCCAACTCTTTGCGAACACGGCTGTCAAATGCCAAGGCACCACTCGATTCAGTATCGGTTTCAGTGCGAATGCTCAACATGGGCACCTGATGACGCACCGATTGGAACTCTGGCAACACAGCCCCACCCACGCGCTGCGTCGGTGAGTCGGGAGATTTCAAATGGGGAAATTTTGTTTCGTACGCCTGCAAGGCCCTGAACAACTTGTCATATTCAGCGTCCGGAATTTCTGGCGCATCCAAGGTGTAATAGGCATGTGCATGCCGGTGCAACACGTGCTTCAAATGTGCAATTTGAGCCGATGCATCAGCCTCATCACGCGCCGCATCATTGCCATTCGAATCTGAAAACAAATCTAAATTCACAAGCAGACTCAAGCCGTGCAAAGAGATAAGGCCATTGACGACAAATCAGGAGAACAATCGACGCGCTTGCGGCGAGCCTGCCGAGAGCTCGCGTTGATCTAAGGCGTCATACAGTTGCTCTAAATCAGTAGCAATGGCATTCAGATCACCGTCAGTCAAGGCGTGCCCTGCACCATCTGTGATGATGCCATCCATCTCACGGCCCAAAATGCGCCCGGCTTCACGCAAGCGTGCAAAAGCTTGCTCTTCGCGCGGCACTTGAGGCACATCCAGACTGAGCGTGAACTCTCGGATGGCCGACAAAGCGGGATCATCGGCCATGGCAGCTTGCGAATCGAAAGACAACGAAAGAACAGGCGGCAAACCTTGAACCTGCGCCGCCAACACCATGCGTCCGGGAATGACCCCCGCCACAAAACCCCAACGGGCAGCATGCTGCTGAATGTAGCCAGGGCTCCAAGCCGAAGCAGTCGCGCAAATGGTAAAGCTGAGTTGTGCATCGTGTTCGCTGGCAAATTGATCCAACTCACGGGCACGGGCAACCTCCTCCAACATGTCCGGAAATTCGGGGGCTCCGTTGATGGCATCGGCAAAAGCTTGTGCTTTGATGACAAACTCTGAAAATTCAATCTCATTCAACGGGCCAACGCGATTGGCCAATTGCACGCCCGCTTGGAAAGCGTGATATCGGCGTCCAGCGACAGGCGTTTCCCATTCGCCGCTGATGTCGCTCAAACCTTCAACGGCAAAGGGCTTGGTGCCAACACGGCGCGTTGCAGGCAAAGCAGCCAAAGCCGCGTCGCCAGAGACCTCAACATCCACCTCGATGGCGGCAATTACATCGATGAGGGCATCCAACGGTGGTTTTTTTTCTGGTGTTGGTAGCGCCTCCAAAGCATCTTCTAAAAAGCTGGGGTCCCGCGGCTCACCAGGGGCTGCGTTGGCAGCTTGCGAAGACAAGTCGGCGTCACGCGCCAAAGTATCAGGATCAGCCTGACGTGGGGCATTTTGACGGGCCGTCCAGAAGTTGTACAAAACAACTCCAACGAGGGTCAAACCCCCAACCAAGGCCAAACTGTTTTGCAAAGAGCTCATGAATGTTTAGAGGTTGAAAAGAGACAAACAAATCAAACCAACTCGGCCATTGAAACAGCAGCTTCCATGTCCACCGCAACAATGCGTGAAACGCCCTGCTCTTGCATGGTGACACCAATAAGTTGCTCGGCCATTTCCATGGCGATCTTGTTGTGACTGATGAACAAGAATTGTGTTTCTTTGCCCATGCTTTTGACCAACTTGGCATAGCGTTCTGTGTTGGTGTCGTCGAGCGGGGCATCAACCTCGTCCAGCAAACAGAAGGGTGCAGGGTTGAGTTGGAAAATGGCAAACACAAGGGCAATTGCGGTCAGCGCTTTTTCGCCGCCAGACAACAAGTGAATGGTTTGGTTCTTTTTGCCAGGCGGCTGCGCCATCACTTGCACACCCGAATCCAAAATTTCATCCCCGGTCATGACCAAGCGCGCATTCCCCCCCCCAAACAACTCGGGGAACATGCGGCCAAAGTGTTCGTTGACAATTTTGAAAGTGCCACCTAACAAGTCGCGTGTCTCAGCGTCAATTTTCTTGATCGCATCTTCCAGCGTCGTCATGGCTTCAGTCAAGTCCGCCGTTTGAGCGTCCAAGAAAATCTTGCGCTCACGGGCAACGGTCAGCTCGTCTAATGCAGCCAAATTGACAGCACCCAATGCCGCAATTTCACGGTTCAATCGATCAATCTCAGATTGCAAGCCTGTCAGGCGAACATTGCCCTCTTCAATGGATTTGGCCAGTACGTCGAGATCGGCTTCTGCATCGGTCAAGAGTTGGGTGTACTGCTCCAACCCCAAGCGTGAGGCTTGTTCTTTAAGCTGCAGCTCTGTAATGCGTTGACGCAAGGGATCGAGTTCCCGCTCGAAACTCATGCGGCGCTCATCACTGGCGCGTAAGCGGTTGGTCAAGTCATCGTACTCACTTCGCTTGGCCCCTAGAACTTGTTCACGCTCCATTTTCATGGCCAAGGCATTTTGCAGCCCTGCTTGCGCGGCGGCGTCGGTCAAACGCGAAAGTTCGTCCTTGGCACGTTCTTGCTCAGCGGCAATGGACTGGATTTGCTGCGCCGCCGTTTCAAGACCACGCTGCAGTTCTGAGCGACGTGCTTCAAGGCTTCTTTGTGAAAAAGTTGCCTCTTGCGCCAAACGCTCTAGCGTACGTTGCTGTTCGCGGCATTCAGACAATTTGCGCTCAGCGTCAATGACACGCTCATCCAATTGGGCATGTCGTTCTTGGCTGTCTGCCAATTGCATGTCCAGCTCTTCAAAAAGGCCCTCAGCTGTCATGCGACGCTCTTGTAAATCTTCCAAGCTGAGATCGACCTCGGCCATGTCGCCAGCAATTTGTTCGCTGCGCGCACGCGTTTGCTCAGCCCACTGTGACAGGCGCAAAGTTTCAACTTGCAATTCGTGTGCTTTAGATTGCGCCTCTGAAGCTTCCTGGCGAATTGAGACCAGACGCTGTGCGGCATCTGAGTAAGCAGCCTCAGCCCTGACAGATGCGGACCGGGTCTCTTCTGCAATCAGGGTTTGTGCACGCAGTTGCTTTTCAAAGTTTTCAATGTCTTGTGCACGGGCCAACAAACCTGCCTGCTCGGAATCTGGCGCGTAAAAACTAACGCTATTTTTGCCGATGGCATGACCAGCTTGAACCACAAAGCATTCGCTGCCTTGCAATTGATCGCGCCAAACCATGGCGTCTTCCAAAGAGGGCGCCGTAAAGCAGCCCTGCAACCAATCCGTGAGCAATGCCGACAATCCTGCGTCTGACAGGCGCAGCAAATCCGACAAAGGACGGCACGCAGAAGGCAAGCCTTTGCGGGCAACAGTGACTGTGCCGTTGGGGGGTGAATAAAAAGACAACTTGGCGGGTGGCGTGTCTGCAGCAAAGGCCTTGACCATGTCCAAGCGCGATACCTCCAAAGAGGATAAACGCTCTCGGAGTGCAGACTCCATGGCGTTTTCCCAACCTGGTTCCATGTGGATTTTGCTCCACAGGCCTTGAAGATTGTCCAAGCCATGTTTGTTCAACCAAGGCTTTAGCTTGCCGTCAGTTTTGACTTTTTCTTGTAAAGATTTGAGCGCTTCGATTTTGGCGGTCAGGTCTGCCAACTTAGCCGACTCATCGTTGACCGCCTGCTGCTTCGCACGGCGCTCTTGGTCCAAACGTGGTGTTTGTTCTTCAAGTTCTTGCAATCGCGCGCTGGACTCTTTGGACAAGGCCTCTGCATGGGCCAGTTGTTCTTGCAGATTCAGCAAACGTTGCTCATCTGGTGCGTCCAAGGCGTTGCGGTCGGCCACCAAGCGTTCACGACGCATGGTCAGTTGGCGTGTTTGGTCTTCAATATTGCGTTGATCGGCTGCCAACACTTGAATTTGCTGCTGCACTTGCACAACGCTGCCGCGCTGTTCATTGGCTTTGCCTTGGGACTGGCGCAATGCTTCTTCCAAGTCGGGCAAAGCTTGTGCTTGGTCTTCAACTTGCGCGGCCAATGTCAATGTTTGATCTTCGGCCTGAAGTGCTTGCTCAGCCAAGGACTCGAGTTCAGCTTGAGCTTGAATTTGACGATCGGACCAGTCTGCAGTTTGCGCCTGCAACTGGGCCATGCGTTGTTCGGCACGTTGACGGCCTTCCACCACAAATCTAATTTCAGCCTCAAGGCGACCCACCTCTGCACTGGCTTCGTAGAGCAGGCCTTGCGCTTGGTTGACGTGATCGCCGGCAGCGTAGTGTGCTTGTCGAACGGTTTCAAGATCTGACTCAACATGACGCAGGTCTGCAATACGCGATTCCAAATCAATGACCGCTTTGTCTACATCGGTTTTGATTTTGACTTGATCGGTTTCTGCGTCAGCACGCTTGAAAAACCAAAGTTGCTGCTGCTTCAGTGTGCTGTCAGCCTTTAAATCATTAAAGCGCTGCGCCACCTCGGCTTGCTTTTCAAGCTTCTCGAGGTTGGCATTCAGTTCACGCAGGATGTCTTCGACACGCGTTAAGTTTTCACGCGTGTCTGACAAACGATTTTCAGTTTCGCGTCGGCGCTCTTTGTACTTGGAAACGCCCGCAGCCTCTTCCAAAAACAGACGCAACTCTTCTGGTCTAGATTCAATGATTCGGCTGATGGTGCCTTGACCGATGATGGCGTATGCACGAGGCCCCAAGCCCGTGCCCAAGAACACATCTTGCACGTCGCGACGGCGCACGGGCTGGTTGTTGATGTAGTAGCTGCTGTTGCCATCGCGTGTGAGCACACGTTTGACGGCGATTTCAGCAAACTGACCCCACTGACCACCGGCGCGGTGATCGGCATTGTCAAACACCAACTCGACACTGGCGCGACTGGCTGCCTTGCGCGTGTTGGTGCCATTGAAAATAACGTCTTGCATGGACTCACCACGCAATTCGGAAGCTTTGGATTCGCCCAAAACCCATCGACAAGCATCCATGATGTTGGATTTGCCGCAGCCATTAGGGCCCACAACGCCAACCAACTGGCCTGGCAGCACAAAGTTGGTGGGTTCTGCGAAGGATTTGAATCCAGATAATTTGATGGAATTGAGGCGCACGGCAGTCAGAAATTGGGTCAAAAGGCACACCTTGTGCCAGAAGCCTCCATGTTAACCGACCCGAACCGGCCAATGGACACCGATTTCCCCTGAAATTGGGGAGAAATCCCCCCCAACTATCCCGGATAATTAGCGGATGAATCCCTTATTGGCCCACCTCCAACCCTACCCCTTCGAACGCCTGCGCCAGTTGTTTGCGGGTGTGACCCCGCCAGCCAACCGCACGCCCATCAGTTTGGGCATCGGCGAGCCCAAACATGCCACACCCGAATTCATCAAAACGGCCCTGATTCAGTCGCTCGATACAGCACTGTCTGGCTATCCTGCCACGGTGGGTGAATTTCGCATGCGCGAAGCGTGTGCACATTGGCTCAAAAGACGCTACGCGGTGGACGTCAATCCCGCGACGCAAATTTTGCCGGTAAATGGCTCACGGGAGGCTTTGTTTTCGCTGGCACAGGCTGTCCTAGACCCCACCCAAATTGGAGCACGGGTCATCAGTCCCAATCCGTTTTATCAAATTTACGAAGGTGCCACGCTTCTGGGGGGCGCAGAGCCTTTTTACGTGGCGAATGCACCCGAAAATGAGTTTGCAGCAGACTGGGACACCGTCCCGGAAAGCGTCTGGGAAAAGACACAACTTGTCTTCGTTTGTTCGCCGGGCAACCCCACGGGCAAGGTCATGCCACTTTCCGAGTGGAAAAAGCTCTTTGAATTGAGCGAAACATATGGCTTTGTGATTGCTTCAGATGAGTGCTACAGCGAGATTTACTTCCGCGACGAGCCCCCTTTGGGTGGTTTAGAGGCAGCCAGTCAATTGGGCTACAAAGAATTCAAACGCCTTATTTCCTTCACCAGTTTGTCCAAGCGCAGCAACGTGCCAGGACTGCGAAGCGGCTTTGTGGCGGGCGATGCCGCCATCATCAAAGATTTTTTACTTTATCGCACCTATCACGGCTGTGCCATGAGTGGCGTTGTGCAAGCTGCCAGCATCGCAGCCTGGAATGACGAAGCGCATGTGCTCGAAAACAGAAACATGTACCGCACCAAATTTGCACAAGTCACACCGGTTTTAGCTGAGGTGCTGGACGTCAAATTACCCGATGCCAGTTTTTATTTGTGGGCGGGTGTCCCAGCAGCTTGGCACAACAGTGATACCGACTTTGCGCGTGAGTTATATGCTGCCGAAAATGTCACCGTTTTGCCTGGCAGCTACATTGGCCGAACCGCCAACGGCCTGAACCCAGGACAAGGCCGTGTGCGAATGGCCTTGGTTGCCGAAACAGCCGAGTGTTTAGAAGCAGCACAGCGCATTTCGCGCTTTGTTCGAGCAGGTCGCCCATCATGAGCGCCACACTACGACTTGCTGAGCAACTGATTTCGCTCCCCTCCGTCACACCGGAAGATGGCGGCTGCACGGCCCTCATCAATTCGCACCTGGCACCCTTGGGGTTTCAATGCGAAGTGATTGACTTAGGGCCAGACCACTTCAAGGTCCGCAATCTATGGGCCAAACGACCAGGAACCTCCCAACAAACCTTGGCTTTTGCTGGCCATGTGGATGTTGTGCCAACGGGTCCCTTGCACCAATGGTCCAGCGACCCCTTCACGCCAACACACCGGGATGGCAAACTATTTGGCCGCGGGGCCAGCGACATGAAAACGTCCTTGGCTGCCATGGTGGTGGCCGCACAAGAGTTTTACCAAGAATGCCCCAACCCGGCATTGGGTATCGCATTTCTGTTGACCAGTGACGAAGAAGGCCCTGCCTTAGATGGCACTGTGCGCATTTGCGAAATGTTGCAGCAACGCAATGAGACACCGCATTACTGCATCGTTGGCGAGCCCACGTCAGTTCAACAAACGGGTGACATGATCAAAAATGGCCGACGTGGCTCGCTGAGCGGCAAATTGATCGTGAAAGGCATCCAGGGCCACATTGCCTACCCCCAACTGGCCGATAACCCGGTGCACCGTGCCGCGCCTGCATTGGCAGAATTGGCCAGCATGGTGTGGGACACCGGCAATGAATTCTTTCCCCCTACCAGTTGGCAAATCAGCAATGTTCAAGCAGGAACTGGGGCGACCAACGTCATACCGGGCGAGATGGTGATTGACTTCAACTTCCGTTTTTGTACCGAATCCACAGAAATGTCGCTGAAGCAACGCCTCACCGATGTGCTCTTGAAGCATGGCCTGACATTTGACATTGAATGGACGCTGGGCGGACTGCCCTTTCTCACCACCCCTGGCACCTTGGTCAAGGCGGTGCAAGAGGCCATTCTGGACGTCACAGGTTTGCACACAGAACTGTCGACGACGGGCGGCACCAGTGATGGGCGCTTCATTGCGCAGACCTGCCATCAAGTGATTGAACTGGGACCACCCAACGCGACCATTCACAAAATCGATGAGCATGTTGCGTTGGCAGACATTGAGCCCTTGAAAAACATTTACAAAGCTGTCTTATTCAACCTCAATAATGCCTGTTCGGTTCAACCGAGTCAGACGGCTTAAGACCTGCACGCCATGGATTTAAATCAACTCATCACAATCAGTGCAGACCAATTGGTGCAGGCCAAAGTTGCATTTGGTCACGGCACGCTCACGGCACAAGATGAAGCTGCCTGGCTTATTTTGTGGCAACTCAAGTTACCCTTAGATTTAGATTTAACGGAAGACGCTGCCAGGCTTCAAGCACAGGTATTGGCATTGCAGCCGAGTCTCGACGTCACCAACATCTCGAAAGCTCAGATTGAAGCTTGCCAACGCCTTATTGCGCAACGCATCGAAACACGCAAACCTGCGGCCTATCTCACACATGAAGCATGGCTTCAAGGGATTCCCTTTTATGTGGATGAACGCAGCATTGTGCCCCGCAGCTTCATTGCCGAGCTGATTGCAGAGGGCGCCTTCGACGGCTGGCTTTCTGAAACTTCACATGCTTTTTTGGACCTCTGTACGGGCAATGGCAGCTTGGCTGTTTTGTGCGCCATGGCTTATCCGGAAATTCAAGTCACGGGCGCAGACATCTCAACTGATGCACTTGCGGTTGCCAAAATCAATGTTGAAAAACATCTGCTGACAAATCGAATTCAACTCGTTGAAAGCGATGGTCTCAAAGGCCTGTCTCAGCAATTTGATTGCATCATTTGCAACCCGCCCTACGTATGCGAAGCCAGTATGCAGGCTTTGCCTGACGAATACAAAGCCGAACCCTTGCTTGCATTGGCGGGAGGTCCCGATGGCATGGACTTTGTACGTCAGCTGTTCATCGACTTGCCTGCACGTATGAATGACAAAGCCATCTTGGTGCTTGAGATTGGCAACGAACGTGAGCACTTTGAAAATGCATTTCCAAGACTTGAAGCTGTCTGGTTAGATACCAGCGCTGGAGAAGACCAAGTCCTGTTGGTTACCAAAGAAGCGCTCGTCCAGGCCTTCAAGGCGTGAATCAGGTGACAGGTCCTTTGCGCATGAAAACACAAGTTGTTGCGTCACCAGAAGGCTGGCAACAATTCGAGTCGCTTCTCAGAATTTATGCAGCCACAGACCTTGATCAACCGCACCTCAGCAGCATTTGGAAAGACCTTGACGATTTACCAGCCCGCTACGGCCCTCCTTTGGGTGCCGCAGTTTTATTGCTAGACCAGCAGTCTGCTGCAGACTCGCATCAAGTCATTGGATGCGGCGCACTTGCCGCAACACAAATGAAGGGCGCTTGTGAAATCAAGCGCCTCTTCATTCAACCGGCTTTTCGAGGCCTTGGTGGCGCCAAAGTCTTAATTCGGGATCTGATTCAAAAAGCCCAAGCTGAAGGCTATGATCAAGCTGTCTTGAGTACTTGGCAAAGCAATGTGGCGGGTTTATCCCTCTACCGTGCCTTGGGATTCTTGCCAGTACCTTCCTTTAAAACACACCCCAATCCAGAATTGATCTTTCTCGGGCGCCCCTTGCGTGCGGCCGATGCTCAACCCCCTTCATGATTCAACTGAAAAATGTCACTCTGCGCCGCAGCGCCAAGGTGTTACTCGATGCTGCCTCCGTCACCCTCAATCCTGGCGAAAAAGTAGGTTTGGTTGGTCGCAATGGCGCCGGCAAATCAACCCTGTTTGCACTCTTCAATGGCAGCTTGCATGAAGATGGTGGAGACTTTTCGATGCCCAAACAATGGCGTTTGGCGCAAGTGGCTCAGAACATGCCAGAAACAGAGGAAAGTGCAACTGATTTTGTGCTGGGCGGTGACACACGATTGGGCGAATTGCGTGCAGTCTTGCATGCAGCCGAACTTGCCGAAGATGGCATGGCCATGGCACACGCACACGTAGACTTGGCAGATGCAGGTGAACACGATGCGGTGCCGCGGGCTCAGGCCTTGATATTGGGCTTGGGTTTTCGATCTGCCGAATTGAACCAACCCGTCAACAGCTTCTCAGGCGGCTGGCGAATGCGTCTGCAATTGGCCCGCGCTTTGATGTGCCCCTCTGACTTATTGATTCTGGACGAGCCTACCAATCACTTGGACTTGGACGCTTTGGTTTGGCTTGAAGCTTGGCTCAAACGTTACAACGGCACCATGATTGTGATCAGTCATGATCGAGAATTCTTGGATGCTGTAACAGATGTCACGCTGCACATTGAGCATGCCAAATTAAACCGCTACGGCGGCAACTACAGCGCGTTTGAAACCCTCAGATCACAGCAGCTTGAGTTGCAACAGGCCTCCTTCTCTAAGCAGCAAGACAAAATTGCACATTTGCAAAAATTCATTGACCGCTTTAAAGCCAAGGCCAGCAAAGCAAAACAGGCGCAAAGTCGTGTCAAAGCACTTGAGCGCATGGAAAAAATTGCCCCGGTTCTGGCAGATGCTGACTTCACATTCGAATTCAAAGAACCACAGAATTTGCCCAACCCTATGCTGGCCATTTCCGATGCCAATTTGGGTTACACCATGGATGGTCAAGAAAAAGTCATTGTGCGGCAGGTCAACAAATCGGTTCTAGCGGGCCAACGCATCGGTATTTTGGGTGCCAATGGCCAAGGCAAATCCACATTGGTTAAAACCATCGCTCGGAGCATCAAAGCTTTGTCCGGGGAACTCACTGAAGGCAAAGGTCTCAACATAGGCTATTTTGCGCAACAAGAATTAGACGTGCTGCACCCGGCCGACAATCCGCTTGAGCACATGATTCGCTTGGTGAAGGATCTAGGCGCCATTCCAGGCCAATCCTCTCGCGAACAAGATTTACGCAACTTTTTGGGCACCTTCAATTTCACCGGTGACATGGTGAAGCAAAGCGTAGGCTCCATGAGTGGTGGCGAAAAAGCACGATTGGTTTTGGCCATGATTGTGTGGCAACGTCCCAACCTCTTACTGCTGGATGAGCCGACCAACCACCTAGATTTGGCGACACGCGAGGCCTTGTCGATGGCACTGAATGAGTTTGAAGGCACCGTGATGCTTGTAAGTCATGATCGTGCACTGTTACGTGCTGTGTGTGATGAGTTCTGGTTGGTGGGCCGGGGTGAGATCAAGCCCTTTGATGGCGACCTTGACGATTACCAGCGTTATTTGCTTGAAGAGTCAAAACGGCTTCGCGAAGAAGCAAAGGCCAGTGATGCAGCGGCAGCGTTGCCACACGCAATCGCGGCCACCGTGGCGCCCATGGTTCCCATGGCCTCAGAGACTAAGTCAACTGCACCCTTCCAAAATCGCACTGCAGAACAGAAAAAAGAAGATGCTCTGTTACGTCAACAAAAATCTGCACTCGCAAAACCGTTGAAAAAATCGATTGAAAAAGCAGATGTGCAATTGCTAAAGCTTCAATCAGAAAAAGCCGCGCTTGAAAACAAGCTAACGCAAGCGCTGGCACCTTCTGAAATTGCAGAAACAGGCAAACAACTCAAATCGGTCAACAACGCACTTGACGAATTAGAAGCGCAATGGCTTGCTTGGTCTGAAGAGCTGGAAAAGATTGAGCAATCAGCTTAAAGAGCCATGCAGCGCTAAGAAAAAACCCCACGAAGCGTTAGCCTCGTGGGGTTTTTGATATGGGTTTGAGCATTTGGTGGGTCGGGCGAGATTCGAACTCGCGACCAACGGATTAAAAGTCCGCTGCTCTACCGACTGAGCTACCGACCCCCCTACTCAAGCCTCAAATTATAGCGTCATTTTTTGGGTTTTTCAATTCCACTCGCAAGAAAATTTAAGATCATTGAAGAAGCCACTAAGCCAAAGGTGGCAGTCACTGTCACAACCGATCCATAGCCGTGGCAATTCAAGCTGCCATCGCCTTCTACATGACATGAGGCATCTGGGGGGGCCACACTCTCACGGCTAAAAACGCAACGAACCCCCATTTTTTTGCCGTCCTTGGGAGCACCTTTTTCCTTGCGCAAACGATAGCGAAGCTGAGCCAGCAAGGGGTCGTGGGTGACGGCTGACAAATCCCCCTGCTCCACGCGGTGAGCTTCTCGTTTACCGCCCGCAGCACCCAGGGTGATCAAAAACTTTTTTTGACGAATGGCCCAATCAGACATGCCGACTTTTGCTTTAACCTGATCACATGCATCGACGACAGCTGAAAGAGGTGAACGCGACACCAACTGAACTTGGTTCAAGATCTCAAGCCAATTTTCAGGCGAAACAAAGTCATCGATCACATGGACCGTACAGTCTGGATTGATTTGCGCAATTCGATCTTTCATGGCCAAGACCTTGGCTTGCCCTAAGCTTGTCGACAACGCATGAATTTGGCGATTGATGTTGGACTCTGCAATATGGTCCATGTCAACAAGCGTAAGTTCTCGGATACCGCTTCTGGCCAAGGCCTCGGCAACCCACGAGCCAACACCACCAACGCCAACCACCATCACATGCGCATTGGCAATGCGGTCTGCGCCCTCAATGCCATAAAGTCGATTCATACCTCCAAAGCGACGTTCGGCTACTGGACTTTCTAAAAAAGTGTCTTGACCAGGTTCAGTCGACTGCATGCAGGTCTCGCATCACAGCCAAATAAGCACCGAGCAACATCGCCGCCAGCGCAAAAAGACTGGTGAGATTGAAAGTGGACATGCCACTCAGGCCTTGTCCTAAAGAACAGCCCATGGCCATCACTGCGCCCACCCCCATGAGGATGCCGCCCCAAATATGGCGAACAAGATCGGTGCGATTTGAAAAAGACTCCCACCTCAAGCCACCTGCCATGAAGGCACTAAGGAATGCGCCGAAAATCAGGCCCGCCACACTCACCATGCCAAAAGTAAGTCGCTTGGTGCCGTCACTGAAATACATCAGCGCATCAAAGCTCATTGCAACTGGCGCTGTCAAACTGAGCGCCTCCATTTTTCGACTGTTGGTGGCAAGGAAAAACTCCTCTAGCGTTTCGGGATGTTCAAGCCCATGGCCCAGCACGCCAGAGATGACCCACACTGCACAAATGACGGCACCAACAGACAAGCCCGTACTGATGTTGTGAATGTCGACAAAATCCCGATCTCGAAAAGTCCAATAGAGAAGTCCGGATGCAGCAAGGCCTGATGCCAACAAAACACCCAAAGGCAGGCTGACGTCAAACCAGTGACTGACCCACTGACCAACAAACACGCCAGCGGATGGCGTCCAGACAAACGTGTCAAAGAAATAAACACGCGGGACCGCCAGCAAGCCTTTGAGTGTGACCAAGGCAGAAAACCCCATGAAAACCAAAACAATCAGAGACTTCAAGTTGCCAGTACCAACACGGACCAGGGTTTTAGCGCCGCACCCAGACGCCCATACCATGCCCCAACCAAACATCACACCGCCCAGCATGGTGGACAGCCAAAGCACAGAGGGACTTGCATATACGGATTGAAGTGGCGATATGAACCCTGCGTAGCTTAGGCAGCCGAAACCCAGCATCGACACAGCAAGGGCCAATGCCCATTGGCGCATACGGGTAAAACTTCCCATGAGAACCGCATCACTGACGGCACCCATGGTGCAAAAATGGGTGCGGTGCATGATCACCCCTAGGATGACAGACACCAGTCCTGCAGTCACCAAGACCACCCCATTCAATTGGGCAAGTTGATCTTGGTTCATGGGTGATTAACGCAAACGGGACAATCGGTCTTTGGCTGTTTGAGCCGCTTCACTGCTTGGGTAAAGTTTGACCAAATCTTCCATGGCCTTCTTGGCAGCTTTGAGGTCTTTCAACTCGACCAAGCAATTTGAAATGGCCAACATGGCTTCAGGCGCTCGGGTGTGTTGAGGGGCGATGGTCAACAGCTTGCGGAAATTAAGAATGGACTCTTTGTAATCCTTGGTCGCGTACTGCGCATTGCCTAACCAAAACAAGGTGGAAGATGCATAGCCGCTGGTGGGGTATTTACGCAAAAAAGCAAGCATGCTGGTTTGAGCTGCAGCAAAATCAGCAGATCGGAAGACGGCCAATGTGGCTTCAAATTCTTTTTTCTCGGCCGGGTCTGCTTGAAACTCTAATCCATCCAGCACAATTTTCACTGGCTCAAATTTGCTGAGCCGTGAATCAACGGTTTGCAGCACATCTTTTTGCTTCAGTTGAGTGTCGGACAAGTCGCGCAACAGTTGCTCATTGGTGCCACGCAATGCAGATTGATCAGACTTCAATGCATCGATTTGTGATTGAAGTTCGAACAACGCACGCCGCAAAACAGCAATCTCATCGGACTGAGACTTTGTATTTTGCTGAACCGCTTCCAATTTTTGGCGCAGATCCAAAATGGCGCGACGGGCCTCATCATCTTCAAACAATGCGGCATTGGCAACAAGGCTCAAGCTGGCCCAAAGGCTCAGCAAACTCAATTGCTTGAAACAATAAATGACCCGTTGGTTCATGGCTGGACCTTCATTCAGTCTCAATATTTGATTTCGACGCGGCGATTTTTAGCATATGCAGACTCATCCGCACCGTTGACAGCAGGCTTTTCTTTGCCAAAGCTCACGGCTTCCAGTTGCGCATCACTGACGCCCAAAAGTGTCAGCGCACGACGCACAGTTTCAGCACGTTTTTGACCCAGTGCCAAGTTGTACTCACGACCGCCACGCTCGTCTGTATGACCTTCGAGTTGCACTTTGAATTGTTTGTTGGCTTGCAAATGAGCGGCATTGCGCTCCAACACAGCGCGTGCCTCGGGCTTCAAAGCAAAGCTGTCGTAGTCAAAGAAAACCACATTCACACCGGCAGGTGCCACGCCCTGTGTGCCAGATTTGCCGCTGACAACTGCAGCAACACTGCTTTGGGCGCTGTCTGCACCCGATGCATTTTTGTCTTCAACCGGCACATCGCTCAATTTGACACCGGAAGAACAAGCGGACAAAACGGCGGTGAGGGCCAGAATCCAGAGACTGCGTTTGATCATGAAAAAACTCCAATTAGAAAAAAATTATCGGTAAGGACCCCAAGCGGGTTCGCGAATATCACCACTTTGGCCAGACAACTTGGCCTTGATCTTGCCATCTAAAGTGCTGGTCATGAGGGCCTCGCGTCCTTGAAACACGGTAGCGTAAACAATCAATTTGCTGTTGGGTGCAAAGCTAGGACGTTCATCGGCTGATGTTTCAGTGATGGCGCTTGACTGGCCTGTGCTCAAATTCATCACTTGAACTTTGAATTGCCCCCCAACGCGGCTGATGTAAGTCAACCACCGCCCATCCGGGCTAAGTGCAGGTGAGATATTGTAACTTCCACTGAAAGTCAGTCTTTCGACGGCACCGCCTGACGCGGGCATTTTGTAGATCTGAGGACTACCGCCCCGGTCAGAGACAAAGAAAATAGTCGCGCCATCTTGAGAATAGCTTGGCTCAGTGTCAATCCCTGCGCTTTGTGTCAGCCGTTTGGCAGCCCCGGAACTGACATCGACTTGATAAAGCTGTGAGCCACCATCTCGGCTCAAAGTGGCCAACAAACTTCTACTGTCAGGCGCCCATGCAGGCGCGCTGTTGGAGCCCTTGAAATTGGCCATCACTTTGCGCTTGCCTGTTGACAACTCATGCACATAAATGACAGGCTTTCGCGACTCAAAGGACACATAGGCCAATTGATTGCCTTTGGGAGACCATGAAGGCGAGATGATGGGCTCTGAGCTTGTCAATGCAGACTGCGCATTCTCGCCATCAGAATCGGCAATCCACAGGCTGTATTTACCGCCCCCTTTGGTGACGTAAGCGATGCGGGTGGCAAAGACACCTTTTTCGCCTGTGAGTTTTTCGTAAACCCAGTCGGCCAAACGGTGGGAAGAAAGTCGCAAATCTGCAGCAGCCACAGTTTCCCTGAAATCACCACGGTCTTGACCAGACACTGCATCCCATAATTTGGCCCGTAGTTCATAACGACCGTCCGCCAAACGGGTGGTGCTGCCAGCCAGCAGTGCATCGGCGCTTTTTTGACGAATTTGCGCAAAGTCAGGTCGCGATAACTCGTCCAATGCCGTGCCAGCCATGGATACTGCGCGGAACTGACCGCTTCTTTCTAAGTCGGCTTGGACAATGGCCGATGGCTTTTGGCCAGCAGACTCTTCGCCCTTGAAATTGGCAATGGCGATGGGCACTTGCGTCAGGCCAACGCCCGACACATCTACTTTGAATTGTGCAAAAGTAGAAGTACAGACAGCCAAGCTGCTGAGGCAGAAAATGGCAAATTGCCGCTTTGATACTGAAAAATGATTCAAAAGAGTGGTCTTCTTCATATGGAAAGTCTGTCAAAACACCGCTAATTTAGCATTGTGACACGCAGTAAAATCAACGCAATGACACAAAATGCCACTGACAGCGCAACAAGGGATACGCCGTTCTTGCTCCGGATGCGACGCCTTTGGCCTTTTTTCGGTCGCCAGCGTGCTGTTTGGGTCTTGGCATTGGTCGCCACATTGGTTGCAGCAGCCACCGAACCACTCATTCCGGCACTGTTCAAACCTTTGCTTGACGAAGGTTTTGCAGAGAAGTCCCTGCCCCTTTGGTGGGTCCCCACCGCGGTCATTGGCATTTTCTTCGTTCGCGGAGCGGCCTTTTTTGTGTCTCAATACGCACTGGCCAGAATTGCCAACGATGGCATGCAGGCACTCAGGGAGGCTTTGTTTCACAGGCTCATTCAAGCAGAAATGTCGGTTTTCAGCAGACAGTCTGCCAGCGCCCTGTCCAACACCTTGGTCTACGAGGTCCAAAGCGGCGCGACGCAATTGATTGCCGCCCTGCTGGGACTTTCTCGCGATGGCTTTACCCTCTTGGCCCTGATCGCCTACTTACTGTTTCTCAATTGGAAATTGACTTTGGTGGTTTTTGTGGTGGTTCCAGGCTCCGCTTGGATCATGAAAAAACTGTCCAAACGTCTTTACGCACTGACACGCGACAGTCAATCGGCCACCGACGCGTTGGCCTATGTCGTTGAAGAAAACGTCTTGGCGCATCGCATCATTCGTTTGCATGGCGCACAAGAAGCACAAGAAATCAGGTTCAAGAAATTAAGTCAACGACTGAGGAGCCTTGCACTGAAGTCCACCATCGCTTCTGCGGCCATGTCGCCATTGACGCAACTCATGGCTGCTGTCGCGCTCTCATCTGTGCTGGTGATTGCCTTGATTCAAAGTCGCTCAGACCTTCAAGGCGCCACAGTGGGGGGTTTTGTGGCATTCATTACAGCCATGCTGATGCTGGTGTCCCCCATCAAACGACTGGCCGACATTGCCAACCCCATCACTCGAGGACTTGCTGCATTGGAGCGCGGTTTAAGCTTGCTTGAAGATGTCAAAGCTGAACATGAATCAACAGACGCGCTCAACACTGATTTCGGCAAGTTAGGCACTTCGGCTGAGTTGTCGCAGTCCATTGCCATTGCTTTTGACCAAGTCACTGTTCAATACAGCAAGGATGCACCGGCCGCTTTGAAAAACTTCAGCTTGAACATTGAAGCTGGCGAAACCATCGCCTTTGTGGGTCCCTCTGGCTCAGGCAAAACGACGCTGATCAATTTGCTGCCCAAGTTCGTGTTGCCAACAGAAGGACACATCCTTCTCAATGGGTGCAATGTTTCGCAATGGCCACTGAAAGCCTTGCGCTCGCAGTTTGCAATGGTCAGCCAAGATGTGGTGATGCTAAACGACACTGTGGCTGCCAACATCTCCTTGGGCCATCACACGGACAGGCAACGGGTGCTTGAGTGTCTGCGTGCCGCTAACTTAGCGGATCACATTGAACGATTGCCACAGGGCATGGACACGGTTCTAGGCCACAACGCCGCGCAACTGTCGGGTGGACAAAGGCAGCGCTTGGCCATTGCACGTGCGTTGTACAAAAATGCACCCGTATTGATTTTGGACGAGGCCACCTCAGCTTTGGACAACGAGTCAGAACGGCTGGTACAAGAGGCGCTGCAAAACCTCATGAAAGGACGAACAACGCTGATCATTGCGCATCGCTTGTCCACCATTGAACATGCCGATCGAGTGGTTGTGATGGCGCATGGCGAAATTGTGGAGCAAGGTCGGCACGCCGACCTGGTTCATGCCGGTGGGGCTTATGCACGGCTTCACCACAAAACAGACTCAAGCATTTAGGCGGTGCGGTTGTTACAGCAACACAATGTCGTACTGTTCTTGACCCATGGCTGACTCACTTTGAAGCGAAACGGGCTTGGCAATGAAGTCCGACAAAGCAGCCAAATGTTGGCTCTCCTCATCCAGCAGCATTTCAATCACTGCAGGTGATGCCACCACTCTGAATTCTTTCGGATTGAACTGCCTGGCTTCTCGCAAAATTTCTCGCAAAATATCATAGACCACCGTGCGTGTTGTTTTGACACTGCCCTTGCCTTCACAGCTTGGGCAAGGCTCGCACAGCATGTGCGACAAAGACTCGCGTGTGCGTTTGCGCGTCATCTCGAGCAAACCCAACTGAGAGAACCCGCCGGCCATGGTTTTAACCCGGTCTCTGGCCAACTGCTTTTTAAACTCATCCAATACGGCGTTTTGATGCTCTTCACGCGCCATGTCAATGAAGTCGACGATGATGATGCCCCCCAGATTTCGCAAACGCAACTGACGTGCAATGGCATGTGCCGCTTCTAAATTGGTTTTAAAAATGGTGTCATCAAAATTTCGCGCGCCTACATAGCCACCGGTGTTGACATCCACCGTGGTCAGGGCTTCTGTTTGATCAACGATCAGGTAGCCGCCAGACTTGAGCTCAACACGTCTGCCAAGGGCTTTGGCAACCTCCTCATCAATGGCGTAAAGATCAAAAATGGGTCTCTCACCTTTGTATAACTGAAGTCGCGCTGCAGCTGAAGGCATGAATTCTTTGGCAAATGACAGCAAACCTTCAAATTGCTCTTTGGAGTCGATGCGAATGGTGTGAGTTGACTCACCCACTAAATCCCTCAGAACTCGTTGTAACAAAGTTAAGTCTTGGTGCAAGAGTGACTTTGCTGGCAAGCGCAGGGACGCATCTTTGATGCGCGCCCAAGTTTTTCTCAAATAGGCAATGTCTTCGCCCAGCTCTGTGTCGCTAGAATCTTCCGCATTGGTGCGCAAAATAAAACCGCCACCTTGGGGTCCCACCAAATTTTGCAGTCGCTGGCGCAAGGCATCTCGCTGATCTGTCGGTATTTTTTGCGAGACGCCAATGTGATCGTCCTGAGGCAAAAATACCAAATGACGACCGGCAATGCTGATTTGTGTGGACAGCCTGGCCCCTTTGGTACCAATGGGATCTTTAACCACCTGCACCATCAGTGCCTGGCCTTCAAAGACTTGTTTTTCAATGGGTATCAAAGGCTGGGCACCTCTGGCCACTTGAGGCGGCTCACCCTCAGGCTGACGTTGCCATACATCGGCAACGTGCAAAAATGCGGCACGTTCAAGCCCAATGTCGATGAACGCAGATTGCATGCCTGGCAGCACGCGCGCCACTTTGCCAAGGTAGACATTGCCCACCAACCCGCGTTCGAGAGAACGCTCGACATGGAGCTCCTGAACAGCCCCCATTTCAACAACTGCAACGCGGGTTTCCTGAGGTGACCAGTTGATCAAAATATCTTGTTGCATGATGCTCGTCATTCCAATCGCTATGCCCCGTCAAAAAGGGCTGTGGACTGCATTGTGTCATGCACAAGCACAGCCCAAGCCTGGGGAAAGTCTTTAAATGAGGGATTGACAACTGTCAGGTCAGTTGTATGAAAACTAACGCAAGGGAATGAAGAACTCCGCCATTCTTTTGGGTGGCATGCCATGCTTCACAGCAAGGGCAGCAATGCTCTGCATCATGTCGTGGCTCACGCCATCGGCATGGCTGTAGATTTCCATCCAAGTCTCAATGCCTTCGGCCGTGGCCTCTGGCCTTTGCATCAAAGACGCACTCAGGCCAAACCAGGTTTGTTGCAATTCTTCTTGAAATGCCTCGGCTTTTGGACGCCACAGATCATGCTCTAGCAAAGGCAACTTGTAATAAACAAACAAAGTTTGCACGGTTGTCCCCTACTTGTTTTGACCCATGCCAGCCCAACGGGTTACCAAAGACGTTTCGATGTCGAACAAATCCAAACAACGTCCAACCGTGTGATTGACCATGTCGTCGATGGAGCTAGGCCGTGCGTACAGTGCTGGAACTGGCGGCATCAAAATGGCGCCATTTTCTGAGGCTTGCAACATGGTACGAATGTGGCCTGTGTGCAGGGGTGTTTCTCGCACCAACAAAACCAAACGGCGTCGCTCTTTCAGAACCACGTCTGCCGCACGCGATAACAAGCCCCCGGTCATTCCGTAGGCAATTTCTGACAAAGATTTGATAGAGCACGGTGCCACCACCATTCCCATGGTTTTGAACGAACCAGAAGAAATGCTTGCACCAATATTTTTAGCGCTGTGAACTTCGGTGGCCAAGGTCTCTACGTCTTTCACGCTCATGTCCAACTCAGTGGCCAAGGTCATGCGCGCCGAATCACTCATGACAAGGTGCGTTTCAATATCAGAATGCTGAAGCACCTGAAGTAAGCGAACACCATAAACAATGCCTGAAGCACCACTGATGCCGACGATCAAACGTCTTTTTGGAGTAGAGGTCGGAGAGTTGCTCATGACGGTTCCTGAAACTTGTAAAGTCAAACTTCGTCTGGCCTGAATTTAGATTCAGCTTTGACGTCGTTGCGTTGATGCTTCAAGCTGATCTTGCCGTTTTCCAAATAGCGACCTGTCGCAGCGCGTTCAGCAGCCTCATCCCATTGTGGCAACCAATCGCCCAAGGAGTAACCAAACCAAGGCGCCTGTGGGCGAAGTTTGGGCAAGCCCATTTCTTCCCAAATGGCCTTTGATCGCTCCATGTAGGGCTGAGTCGGCAAGGCCAAGGGTGGCATGTCACCCTTCATGGTGGCGTCCATTAACAAGGTTGAATCTTCTTCGCCGTCGTTTTCACGCTTAGGACCGTGGCCCTGCCCCCGATGATCCAGGGTGCGAACATCGGCCACAGGATTCATGCGATAAGCCATGGCCCAGAGCAAAGCGTCAGCATTGTCTGGATCGATGTCTTCATTGACTGCGATCACAATTTTGCCGCAGTCGCCTTTGAAGAATGCGGCACCATAAAGGGCGCGCCATATTTCTGTTTTGGGTGTCGATTTCTCAAACGTCACAATGGTGACCCGCAACAGGCCCGTGAGTGGTTCGTGCAAAGACACTTTTTTCACACCACGAATACCCAATGAACTGCGCAAATGCGCCAGGAACAAAGGCTCGTAGGCCACCCGCTTGATCACACTCGATTCACTGGGCGCCACTTGACTGATGTAGGAGGGAATAACGGGCTTGAAGCGATGGGTAATGGCTGTGATTTTCATTGGAAGGTTGAACTCTTCCAAGGCCACGTGGCCATGCGACTCGCCAAACGGCGCCTCAGGCTCTAACATGTCCAGATCAATTTGCCCCTCAATCACAATTTCGGCTTGCGCCGGCACTTTCAAATCAACTGTGCGGCCTTTTGTAATTTGGATGGGCACACCTGCTAAACCACCAGCCACATCAAATTCATCCATGCCAATTGGCAACTTTTGCGGCCCCATGAAGGCGACGAAGGGCGGGCAACCCAAAACGACCGCGCAAGGCATGGTTTTATGTCCGGCATTTTTCCAAGCCTGATAGTGAAGATAGCCGCCAGCGCCACCAACCCGCGTCGCCATGCGCACCACCATGCGGTCGGGTGCTTTCAAAGCGCAACGATAGGTGCCCATGTTTTGCACGCCAGTTTCTGGGTCAACGGTAATGACATTGGTGGCTGTCAATGTAGGCGCACTGTCAAAACCAGGGGTTGAAATTGGAATGGGCAACATGTCCAAACCATGTCCCTCCCCTTGCAAATCAGCGCCTTCGTGAACCACCTCTTGGCACTCGGCCTTGTCGACCATTTGCGGCGGAATGGGATTGGCAATGGCTTGATCCCAACGCGCTTGAATGTCTTCAACTGAAGAACCCATGCCAACACTGTAAATTTCTCGATTTGCAGCCAACGCGCCAACCACCACTGGAATGTCGTAACGACGTCCTTGTGCATTGACAATGTTGGTGAACAGAAATGCTTTTCGTTCTGCTTCGTCCATGCCACCTACAAATTGCCATCGAACCAATGGGTGAAGTTCTGAATCTTTGTCGATAGGACGGTCAATGACTTGCAACAAACCGCGTTGCTTCAAAGTTTCCAAGTGATCGTGAAGATCGGGGTATCCGGTGTGTGATTGACTCATGACTGCAAATTCAAAAAGAAGTTTGGATGATGCCTTCAATGTTTTTCAAAAGCATCTGACGAAACCCGAGAAATACTCACACGGAAGGCGGACCTGAAGAAGTCCAACCCATGGTTTCAGCCAGTTGGTCGATCGACTCTTCAGTGTCCTGACCTTCTTTGAGCAACCATTCGCAGAAACCATCAATCACAGGGCTTTCTTGAGCGCTTAGAGGGGCATTGGCGTAGTACCGGCGTTGCCGTGCCCCTAACAAACCAAATGGCGCACACAAACGTCCGGCAATGATGTCGTCGGCAACCAAAAATAATGGCACCAAGACCACACCCAGACCTTCTGCCGCTGCTTGAAGGGCAAAATACATTTGCTCAAACTGCAAGTTGTGTGAAACGCGAATGTCCGCCTGCCCTGCCATCGGCAGCCACTCTGACCAGGCCATGGGTTCAGTGTCATAACTGATCAGCGTGTGATCCTTAAGCGATTGAGGATCGCTCAACTTGCCTTGCTCCAACAGATCAGGATGGCAAATAGGGACAATCGTTTCGGTCATGAATGGCACAGACAACATGCCAGGAAGCGGCTGGTGGGCGCCCCGAATGGCCACGTCATAGATGCGATCTTCAAAGTTGACCGCTGCGGTGGAGGTCGTCAACTTAACCTCCACACCACCACGTCTGCGTTGAAAGGCAGAAATTCGCGGAATGAGCCAGCGCATGGTGAATGTGGGGGGGGCACTGATGCGCAAAGCCGTCGGTTCTGTTTGCTCCAGCAATTGCATCGACGTGACGGCAATGCGGTCTAGGGCCGGCGTGACGGCGGCCAAAAAAGTACGCCCCGCATCGGTCAGGCTCAGTTGAGATTGCGCTCGGTTGAACAAGGTGGTTCCAAGCCAAGTCTCAAGTGTGGCCACTTGTTTGCTCACAGCACCATGTGTGACGAAAAGTTCTTTGGCGGCTTTGGTGAAGCTCACGTGACGGGCTGCAGCCTCGAAAGCACGCACGGCATTCAATGGTGGAAGTTTTCTCATACCCCTATCTTACATAAGCTTTAGATTTCTTGCACGGATGTGAGTTTTCTTCGAAGTCCGTGAAATAAACTGTTTTGCACAGACCCAATAATGGGACGAAACTGCCTCGACATCCAAAGGAGTCCTGCGTGAGAAAAAGCAAGTTGTGCAAAGAAAGTGCCTGCGCATGAAAGCCGCACCCTTTGACTACATCCGAGTTGAGTCCTTGGCGCAAGCCTTGGATGCGCTGAACCAGCACGGCGGCGACGCCAAATTGATTGCGGGCGGCCAAAGTTTGGTTCCCATGATGGCCATGCGATTGGCAAGGCCCACTTACCTGGTTGACATCCATCGCTTAGACAGTCTTCAACAAATTCATGTGACTGACGACCATGTCCGCCTCGGTGCAGGCGTTCGGCAATGCGACTTAGAGCGTCACCCACAATTGTCTTCACACCTGCCACTGGTCGCCCAAGGCATCCAATGGGTGGGGCATGCACAAACGCGCAATCGCGGCACTGTCGGGGGCAGCTTGGCGCATGCAGATCCTTCGGCAGAGCTGGCGTTGGCTGCTTTGGTCCTGAATGCGCAAATGCAACTGACATCCCACATTGACGGCACCAGAAACTTGCAGGCGTCTGAGTTTTTTTTAGGCCCGATGTTCACAGCACTGGCAGATACAGAGGCCTTGACCGACATCACTTGGCCAGTTTGGCAAGGTGCGCGCATTGGCGCAGCCTTCGAAGAGACGGCCATTCGCAAAGGTGATTTCGCAATGGCCTCTGCAGCCTGCCAAATACAAACTACTTCGGACGGTGGCATTGCAAGAATCAGCTTTGGGCTAGGCGGCGTAGACGGCACGCCCTTGGTCTACCCCGACCTGGCGGACTCGCTACTGAAGCAACGACTGACACCTGAACTGGCCAAGCAGGTTGCACATTCAGCGGCGCAGCGCACCCAGCCGGGCAATGACATGCACGCTTCTGCCGAGTATCGGAAACATTTGGCTCAAACCTTGATGACGCGCGCACTGATGAGTGCTTACCAGCAATCGCTGGGTGTTCAAGCCGCTTAAAGATTGATGATCATGAGTTCAACGACCACCATCGACAAAAAGTCGATTCAAATCCAAGTCAACGGTGCCATCCAAAAGCACCACATCGAACCCCGCACCAGTTTGGTCGATTTTCTGCGTGACGACCTGGGGCTGACAGGCACCCACGTTGGCTGCGAACATGGCGTGTGTGGGGCCTGTACCGTCATGCTCAATGATGTACCTGTTCGGTCCTGCTGCATGTTTGCGGTCCAAGCGGATGGCATGCGTGTAACCACCGTTGAAGGCCTGTCCCCTGAGCGTGGTGTCATGACCAAAATTCAAGATGCCTTCTGTGAAAAACATGCGTTGCAATGTGGCTACTGCACCCCCGGCATGTTGATGGCGTGTCATGCCTTGGTTGCTGAACATCCGCACCCCACAGAGGACCAGGTGCGTGATGCCATTAGCAGCAACATTTGCAGATGCACGGGCTATCAACAGATTGTGGATGCCGTGATGTACGCCACAACACCCCAGAAGTCATGACCATGCGCAAAACACCTTTTCGTTTCATTGGCAAACATCGCAGGGCCGTTGAGCACAAACGCTTCGTGGTGGGCAAAGGTCGCTATGCCGCAGACATTCAATTGCCCGGTATGTTGCACATTGCATTGGTTGCGTCACCTTATGCCAGTGCCAAAATAATCAACATCGATGCCTCAGAAGCCTTGGCCATGGCAGGTGTCCATGCGGTTTTGACAGGTGAAGAACTGCGTCAACACATTGATGCCATGCTGCCAGGCGTCGATGCACCACAGGTCACTCGTTACCCGTTGGCATTTGATGTCACACGTTACGCTGGTGAGTGGGTGGCTGCCGTTGTCGCTGAGAGCAGAGCTTTGGCAGAGGATGCCGCCGAACTGGTGAACGTTGATTATGCGCAATTGCCATGCATCGTTGACCCACAAGAAGCTTTAAAACCAAACGCCACACTGGTTCACCCAGCACATGGAACCAACGTCATTTTTCACAGAAAATTTGTCTGGGGTTCTGTCGAAGAGGACTTTGCAAAATGCGATCATCAACTGAGCTACCAGGTCAGCTGGGCGCGCAGTGCCACTGTACCCATTGAAACATTTGCCGTGGCTTGCCAATGGAATGACTCAACGGGCATCTTGGATGTTTGGGCGTCCATTCAAATGCCCAAATTTCCAGACCAATTGGCCAAGGCTTTGCGCTTGTCTGGCAATGACGTGCGCGTGCACTTCGATGTGGATGTGGGTGGTAGCTATGGCGTCAAACGTGGCTTGAAGCACGCCGTTCTGGTGGGCTACTTGGCCAAAAAACTAGGCCGCCCCGTGAGACTGGTGGAAGACCGCTTGGAAAATATGCGCGGCGGCGACATGCAGGGTCCCGATCGCGTGTTTGATGTCACGCTGGGCTTTCAAAAGAACGGTGAAATCAAATCAATGAAGATGCGCGCAGTGGACGACATTGGCGCCTATTCCGGAAGATCTCCTTTGCAGCTTGGCAAGCCCGTTGGTGCCATCGTAGGGCCCTACCGCATCTTGAGTGTGGAATACGACGCCATGGCCGTCATGACCAACAAGACACCGCAAGAAGCTGTGCGTGGGTTTGGACAAGCCCCCACCAACTATGCACTGGAGACCGGCATCGACAAAGTTGCGCGTTTCCTCGAGATGGATCGGATTGACCTGCGTCGCGTCAACATGATCGGCAAGGACGAGTTCCCATACCTTATTCCAAGCGGCACACATTACGATTCAGGTGATTACGACACGGTCATGACCAAAGCATTGAACGCGGCTTGCTTTGAAGACTTGGTCAGTGAGCGTGATCAATTGAGATCAAAAGGCCAATTGGCAGGCATCGGTATTTCGACTTGCCTTGAACCGTCCGGTGGTAACTCCTCGTTTGAACCCTTGTTCAACCCCAAAAACGAGACCACCACCTGGATGGACTCTTGCTTGGTGCGGGTTGATCTGTCTGGTGCCATTACGGCATTGATGGGAACGTCCACATCTGGCCAAGCCCATGAAACCATGGTGTCCACGGTGGTGGGTGAAGTCTTGCACCGCGAGCCCGATGGCATACGCGTATTGCATGCAGACTCTCTCAACGCCCTTCCGTCCAACAGCCCTGTGGGCAGTCGCATGGCCATCATGTTGGGTGGTGCGGCAGCAGGTGCGGCCAAGAAAATCAAGCAAAAACTACTGAGCATTGCGGCGCACAACATGGGCATCAAGCTCGAAGACTTGGTTTACGAAGGCGGCCATGTTCAGTCGCAGAGCAACCCATCACAAATGATGTCGTGGGATGCTTTGGTTGAAATTGCACACCGTAAATTTCACAAATTGCCAGAGGGCATGGAGCCTGGACTTCAAGAAAAGTTTGTGTGGGAAGTACCCACTGGCGGTATGCTGCCCACTGAAGACGGACGGGTCCAGATGTACCCCTGCCACTCGTTTGAATCGCATGTGGTGTTGGCCAGCATTGATCCAGATACTTGCAAAGTCAGTATTCGCAAATATGTCTGCGGCCACGACTGCGGCGTGATGATCAGTCCAGATGTGGTGCATGGCATGACCTATGGCGGCATTGCCCACGGCATAGGTGCTGCACTGATGGAAAAGTTTGCATTTTCAGACGAAGGTCAGCTCCTGTCAGGCACGTTCATGGATTACCTACTGCCGTCTTCCGCAGAAGTACCCGCCATCACCATCGTGGACCATTGCACACCCTCACCGCTCACGGAGTTTGGTCAAAAAGGTTCTGGCGAAGCCGGGTATCTAGGCAGTCCGGCTGCTATTGCCAGTGCCGTCAATGACGCACTGTCAACACAAGGCGCCAAGATTGACCATCTGCCCATGACACCCCAAGCCATTTGGACTGCGCTGAATGTTGCGCGGTCTGCACAAGCCTGAACAGGACAACAAATTGAAATGACACATCAAAGTCAAACACAGTTCATTCAAGGCGCTGCCGGCAAAATTGCAGTGCATACGCAAGGCCCCGAAAATGGCCCTGCGGTTCTCCTGACACACTCCATCTTGTCCTCCAGCATGATGTGGCTGGAGCAGGCCTATTTGCTGTCATCTGCCGGCTGGCGGGTGATAGCCATCGACACACGAGGCCATGGCCAATCTGAGTGCCAGTCGGTCACGTGCACCATGGACGATTTGGTGGCAGACACCCTTGCCGTCATGGACGCTTTGAAGATAGAAAAAGCCCACTACATGGGTTTGTCACTGGGCGGTATGAGCGGTGTTGGCTTAGGCATTCAGCATGCGAATCGATTGCTCAGCATGGTGTTATGTGATTGCAGAGCAGACATGCCCACGCCAATGGGCGATGTGTGGAACGATCGGATTGGCAGCGCCATCAGTGAAGGCTGTCAATCATTGGCCGTTGCCACCACTGAACGCTGGTTTGGCGTCCCTTTCATGGATGCAAACCCCGTGGTGGGACAGGCCTTCCGACAAACCATTGCGAATACCACCGCATCTGGCTTTGTAAGCTGCGCTCGCGCCATTCAGGGACTCAATTATTTGAATCAAGTGGCAAGCATCCGTGTGCCGACCACTTTGGTGGTGGGCGCCAAGGACGGACCTTTGCCGCAGGCGATGCAAGACATGCAGCAGCGCATTGCAGGTTCCAAGTTGGAAATCATTCCTGATGCAGGCCACCTGCCCAACATTGATCAGTCAGTTCTATTCAACGCCGCAATGATGCGTCACTTTTTTCAAAACCCAGTATGGAGTCAAGCATGAGCGATCAAATTCAAATTCAACAAGATGGCCGCATTTTGCGCATCACCTTCAACCGTCCAGATGGCAACGGCGTGTCAGACAGCATGGCGGCAGCCTTGTCTGAAGCCGTCCTGAAGGCCCATGAAACATCCGACTGTGTGGTGCTTCGAAGCGTAGGTCCCGACTTCTGCACAGGTCGAGTTCGTGACGCAGACTTTCCACCTTCACCGGAAGCCTATTCACGCCGCCCTGAATACGATTCCATTTTCAACAGCTACAAAGCTTTGCGAAGCTGCTTGGTGCCTGTGATTGGCGTCATTGAAGGCAAGTGCATGGGCTTTGGTACAGCCATTGCCGCTTTGTGTGATGTGTCATTTGCCAGCGACAAGGCCACCTTCAACATTCCAGAAATTGCACACAACGTGATGCCGACCATGGTGATGTCAGCCATTTACGACCGCATGAATCGCAATGCCATTTTGTACATGGCGTATTCGGCGGACTTCATCAGTGCAGCGCAGGCACAGTCCTACGGCATCATCAGCAATGTGGTGCCCGAGGCGCAATTGGATGCAGAGTTGATTCGTTTCTGCGACTTGCTACTCAGCCGCCCTCGCCCCGCCATTTTGGGTTTGAAGGAATACTTGCGTGTGGCGCCACGCATGGACGAACAAGGCGCCATTGACTATGCCCGCAGCTTGCACTCCATGGTCAATACCTCCGCCGCCATGAAGAAAAAAGCCCACTGACACGCAACGACTGACACGCAACCACTGAGGCAAAACACCATGGAAATATTGGGACAACAACTCATTTCAGCACCCCGTCAACAAGTGTGGGATGCACTGAATGACCCGGTAATCCTAAAGGCCAGTTTGCCAGGATGCGAATCCGTTGAACGCATATCACCCGATGAATTTCGGGTGATCATCAAGACCGCCATTGGCCCACTCAAGGCCAGATTCCAAGGCTCACTCAAAATAGCCCATGCCATACCACCAGAAACTTGTGAAATGCAATTTGAAGGTCAAGGTGGTGCTGTTGGCTTTGGCAAAGGCACGTCAAACGTGACATTGAAAGAAGTGACAGGCGGCACCGAGTTGAACTACGAGGCCAAAGCTCAAATTGGTGGCAAGCTGGCGCAAGTAGGTTCAAGGCTCATTGACAGCGTTGCCAAAAAAATGGCAGATGATTTTTTCAAGGCATTTCAGAATGAACTGTCACCGCACGACCCAGTCACACAAGCTGTTTCGTCCGCACATGATTTGCAAAGTAAACCATTTGCAGTTTCAGAAGCCACGGCAGAAACACCTCGCACCTTCATGTCAACCTCCCCATCAGAGCAGGTCAAAGTTCCAGCATGGTGGCTGTTTCCTGCAACCCTGATAGGTGCATCCTTGATGCTTGCAGGTTCTCGCTGGATGAATTGACTGCTGTTCGTTGCAACTTTTCCATTGGCCCGCATGACAGATTAATTGAAGGAGATCAACATGAATCAAAATTTCAACCGCCATCTGTTTCCCCAAACACCTCCCGTGAGGCAATGGATCACAGGATTGTTGATCTTCAGTTCATTCGCATTGAATGCAGCCGCTCAAACATCAATTCCCAGCAACAGTGGAACCCCTGGAGTGGCAGCAGTCAGTGCAGCACCAAACCTTTTGCAATATGACAAACCTGATCGTGCTGAAAAAATACTAGAGGCCGCAAACAAAGAAGGAACATTGACGCTTTACACCGCTTTTCGGCCCCAAGACCTGCCACTCATCATTGCCCCGTTTGAAGCCAAGTACGGCATCAAAGTTAAAGCATGGCGATCGGGCAGCAACAACGTCACCCAAAGGGTGGTTCGAGAGGCCTCAGGAAAAAGGCCAGAGGTAGACGTCATCATGATGCCAGCCAGCGAAATGGAAGCGGTCTATCGCGAAAAACTATTGCAGCCTGTCAGTTCGCCTTTCACGAAGGATCTGATCGCTAGCGCGCTGCCTGCACATCGACATTGGTCTACCGTCTTCATGAACGTGACAGTTCACTCATACAACACGCAGCTGATCAAAAAGGAAGATCTGCCGAAGTCCTACAACGATTTGATGGACCCCAAGTGGAAAGGCAAACTAGGCGTCGAGTCCAAAGCAGAAGAGTGGTACAGCAAAGTTGTCACGCTAATGGGCGAGGAAAAGGGCACCAAATATTTTCGTGACTTGGTCGCTAAAAACGGCATGTCAGCCAGGTTAGGTGCCTCACTGTTGCATAACTTGGTCATTGCTGGCGAAGTGCCACTTGCCATGACGGTTTACATCGATTTGCCAGAAAAAGACAAGCGCCTAGGCAAGCCTGTCGACTGGTTTGCACTCGACCCAGTGGTGGCTCAAGGCTTCAATGTGTCGATTGCCCAGAAAGCACAACACCCTCATGCCGCCATGCTTTTTTATGACTACATGCTGTCACCAGAAACACAAAAATTGTTGGCTTCGTTGCATTACTACCCTGCCAGCACCAAGGTTACCAATCCCTACCCCCATATGAAGATTGAAGTCATTGATCCTGTGTCCACCATGGACAATTTTACAAAATGGTCCAAATCATTTGACGAAGTCGTGATCAAAAACTCCAGCTCCAAATAACACCTACACAGTTCTCATGAAAAAAAGCACCACGCCGATCAAAGCGCAGACGACCAAAGCCAAAACCGAAGTCAAACCCAAAGTCAAAACCACAACGACGGCTCGCGCCTACCGTGACTTGCATGAACATTTGGCAGAACTGGACAAACTAGGTTTGTTGGTCACCGTAGACAGGCCTATCAACAAAGACACGGAACTACACCCCTTGGTACGCTGGCAATTTAGGGGGGGCATTGCCGAACCCGATCGCAAGGCCTTCTTGTTTACCAACGTGGTCAATGGCAAGGGTAAGAAATATGGCATTCCCGTGGTGGTTGGTGCACTGGCTGCATCTCGCAAAATCTACAGCGTCGGCATGGGATGCAACATCGAAGACATTGGCAAAACTTGGAGCCATGCCATTGCCAATCCCATCAAACCCAATGTCGTGAAGGATGCGCCGTGTCAAGAAATTGTGGTGCAGGGGAAGGAGCTCCTCAAGCCGGGCAAAGGTGTTGACAGCTTGCCCATTCCCATCTCCACGCCTGGTTGGGACAACGCACCCTACACCACGCTGTCGCAGTACATTTCCAAGGATCCCGAAACCGGCATCCAAAACATGGGCATTTACCGCGGCCAGGTGAAATCGCCCACACGCTTGGGCATGAACCCATCGTTGGAAAACCAACCCGGTATTTACACGCATTGGGAAAAAGCCAAAGCCAAGGGCGAGAAGCTGCCTGCCGCCATTATTTTGGGTTGCCCGCCAAGTGTTGCTTTTACCTCTGCCCAGAAACTATCAGAAGATACCGATGAACTGCACGTTGCCGGTGGTTTGGCGGGTGCCCCCATCAACGTGGTGAAGTGCAAAACGGTCGATTTGCTGGTGCCTGCTGAAGCTGAAATTGTGATTGAGGGTTACATCAACACAGAGTGGTTGGAACCCGAGGCGCCCTTTGGCGAATCGCATGGCCATGTGAACTTGCAAGAGTTCAATGCCTACATGGAAGTGACCGCTATCACGCGCCGGAAAGATGCGATTTTGACTTCCATCATTTCGCAAGTGACACCTTCTGAGTCAAGCCTTATTAAACGAGTGGCACTCGAGCCCGTGTTTCTGAATCATTTGAGCAAGGCCATGGGCATCAAGGGCGTTAAAAAAGTGGTGATGCACGAGCCCCTGACCAACCTTCGCAAAGTGATCTCCATTGTTGTAGACCGAAAAATGCCGCAAACAGAGGTTTGGCGCGCATTGTATGGCGCCGCATCTTTGTTGCGATCTGGCGGGAAAATGGTCATTGCCGTCAATGAGGACATCGACCCAGACAACGCCGACGCGCTCTTGTGGGCCATGAGCTACAGGGCCAACTTTGCACTCGACTTGCAAGTACTTCAAAACAGGGACCCCGGGCATGGCCCTCGCAGCCCGCGAAATGGCGGAATGGATTCATCACTGCTGATCGATGCAACACTGAAGGACAACTTCCCTCCCATTGCGCTGCCCAAAAAAGAATTCATGGAAAACGCCAAAGCCATTTGGGAAGAATTGGGCTTGCCAAAACTCAAGCCTGAAGCACCTTGGTTTGGATACTCATTGGGAGACTGGAGCGAGCGCAATGAACAAATGGCGCAGCGCGCGGTCAAGGGTGATTACTTCATCACGGGTGAAGAGATTGCAAAAATGAGACGCAAAGATGTGGCGATGAACACCGAGATCAAACACGTCATGGTCGATGAAGGCCGCAAAGCATTGGTGAAAAAGAAAACAAGCAAAAAATAATGGACTGAGGCAACACATGGAAAGCGCAAAGCACAACAAGCAGTTAACCGAGGTAGGAAAAGGCACGCCGATGGGCAATCTCATGCGTCGGTATTGGCAACCCATTGGTGCCTTGGTGGACCTGGAAAACAAGTGGACCAGGCGGCTTCGTCTTTTAGGCGAAGACTTGGTTTTGTTCAAAGACAGACAAGGTCGCCTGGGCTTAATTGCGGAGCAATGTCCCCATCGACGTGCTTCATTTGCCCATGGCATTCCCACGCAAGATGGCATTCGGTGCCCCTACCACGGCTGGGAATACAACGCCCAAGGCCAATGTATCCATCAACCCAACGAACAAGATAAATGCGCCTTTAGAGACAAGGTCAGCACCGATGCATACCCTGTGGAAGAAATGGGTGGCATGTTGTGGGCTTACATGGGCCCACAACCCCAACCCTTGTTGCCGCGCTGGGATGGATTTGTCGCGCAAGGCACCATCCGCATCATGGGCCGTACCATTTTGCCGGCCAATTGGCTGCAAATCATGGAAAACTCTCTCGACCCTGTTCACACAGAATGGCTGCATGGCCATCACTATGAATTTTTGAAAGAGCAAGAAGGTGTCAAGGTGGCCATCAGTGCACGCCATCTCAAAATTGACTTCAAAGAATTTGAATATGGCATGACCAAACATCGCTTATTGGAAGGCCACTCAGAGGATGGCGATGATTGGAAGGTAGGACACCCGATTGTGTTCCCCAACATGTTGGCGGTTGGTAATGGCGATGAAAAATCTCGTTATTACTCTTTCCAAATGCGTGTACCCGTGGATGACACCCACACCATGCACCTCTGGTTCAATGCGTATGTACCGCCCAAGGGCATCGATGTGCCCAAGCACCTCTTGGACAGAGTTCACACCTACGAAGTACCTTTTCTAGATGCCCAAGGTGAATTCATTGTAGATAACGTGGACGGCCAGGACATGATGGCATGGGTTAGCCAAGGTCCTATCGCCGATCGGACTCAAGAGAACTTAGGTGCCACGGACAAGGGCATAGTGATGTATCGCCGGATGCTCAAACGCGAGATGCAAAAGGTAGAGGCTGGCATCGATCCGATGGGATTGGTTCGCGACAGCGCAAAGAATGAGCGCATTGATTTACCGAACGAAAAAAAGAAACATCACAACAGCGATGGCTTTACAAGCTTCATGATGCGGACCCACGCAAAGTATTCACCCATCGCCAACGAACTCTCGCAGTTGTTTGAACCCCACCTTCACACCACCTCACAATCATGACACTGAACGAACTTAAGCAACGCCTCATCGACGCTGGACACATTCTTGAAAACGCAGGTCAGGGCGATCTCACACGCGGACATGTGTCGATCCGTTCACCAGAGGACGCCTCGACATTCATCATGAAACCGCACAGTTATGGCTTCGATGAAATCACGTTAGAGAACATCGTGGTCTGCAATTTGGAAGGCGAAAAAATTGGTGGTGGCGGCAGAAGGCACAGTGAGGTTTTCATCCACTCCGAAATCTACAAGGCTCGGCCCGATGTCCACAGTGTGATTCACACACATCCAACTTACGCTGTTGCCCTGTCTGCAACAGGACAATCGCTTGCGCCCATCAGCCAACCCGCAGTTGCTTTTGCGGATGGCCTACCCTACTTTAGTCAGGCCATCGATTTGGTCAGAAGTCAAGACTTGGGCGCGGCGGTTGCGACGGCATTGGGCCAACACAAAGCCGTCTTGCTTCGCAATCACGGCGCTGCCATTGTGGGCAGCAATGTAGAAGAAGCCACCATCTTGGCCATCATGCTAGACAACGCGTGTCAAATTCAATTGGCCACCATGGCCGCTGGTGGTATTGGTGAAAAGTTCACAGCAGAACAAGTGAGCAAGCTCCATCACGACATCACCCGACCCGAGCAATATGTCATTAACTTTGAATATTTGAGACGACGTGCTTTGCGCCTAGTGGGACTAGAAGGCCATTAAATTTCACACGAAAGACCTGACCATGATGAATCTGAAAATTTCGATGTTTGCCGTGCTAGCCGCCACTTGGCTGGGATCAGCGATGGCGCAAGTTGCCGAGCCAGCCAAACCCATGAGCATCACGGAGATGGCCGCTTATCAAGGACCTGACAGACAGGCCAAACTGATTGAAGGCGCCAAGAAAGAATCGGGGCTGACGGTTTATCACACATACCCGGCGCTGACCAAACTCACGCAAGAATTTAGCCAAAAGTATGGCGTCAAGGTTAAATCGTGGCGTGCAGGCTCTGAAGCCGTGCTTCAAAGGGTGATTGGCGAAAGTCGTGGCAACAAATTTGATGTCGACATTGTGCAAAACAACGCGCCAGAAAATGAAGCCGCTTACCGTGAAAAACTTCTCCTAGAAGTGAAGTCGCCCTATCACAATGACCTTTTGCCACAAGCCGTCCCCCTTCACAAACAGTGGGCGGGCATCACGCTGGACATTTGGACTGCAGCCTACAACACAGAGAAAATTAAAAAAGAGGATTTGCCTAAAACGTACAAAGACCTGCTGGACCCCAAATGGAAAGGTTTGCTTGGCATTGAAGGCAATAACCACGCATGGTTCGGTGCATTGATGAACAAAATGGGCGAAGAGGAAGGCCAGAAACTTTTCGCCAACATTGCAAATACCAATGGCATCTCCAACCGCAAAGGCCACTCCTTGCTGACCATGATGGTGTCTTCGGGTGAGGTGCCTTTGGCGTTGACGGTGTACAGCTGGAACCCAGAGCAACTCAAGGTCAAAGGTGCCCCCGTTGAAGGGCTTGCATTACAACCGTTGATGGCACAACCCAGCACCATTGCCATGCTGAAGAAAGCACCCAACCCCTACACGGCCCTGCTGTTCTACGACTACATGTTGTCGGAAGGACAAAAGCAGCTTTACGATTTGAAATTCGTGCCTACCAGCAAAAAATACGAATTGCCATTTCCCAAAGTGCCATTGAATTTCATTGAGCCAGCCATGGCGCTGGATCAGCAGGCCAAATGGTTCAAGATGTTTGAAGAAACTGTTGTCAAAAGGGCCAAATAATTGGCTGCCCCTCGCTTGCAACCAGACGCTAGGCCCCTGCGAATTGCCATTGTTGGCTTTGGTGCAGCAGCGCAAGCTTTTGTTCCGGCCATTCAGGCCAACCCAGCATTTGAATTAGTGGCCGTTGTCGAAAACAATGTGCAAGTTCAAATCACCGCAAGGACTTTGGGCGTACCTGTTTTGGGAGAGCTTCGAGATTTAAAGCAAATTTCAAAGGTGGACGGTGTGTACCTTGCAACGCCCACACCAAACCATGCTGCCCAATGCATCGAGGCTTTTGAAAATGGTTGGCATGTTCTGGTTGAAAAACCCATGGCCATTCATTCTGCCGACGCGCACCAGATGGTTGCAGCTGCAAGGCGGTTTGGCAAAACACTCACCGTTGGACACTCACACAGTTTCGATGAACCTGTCCAAGCCATGAAACGAATCATCGAAAGTGGTGAAATTGGCATGGTTCAGATGGTCAACACTTGGTGTTACACCGACTGGGTCTATCGCCCACGCAGGCCCGAAGAACTTGATGCAACACTGGGTGGTGGCGTCATTTTCCGTCAAGGCGCTCACCAAGTTGATGTGCTACGCGCCTTGTGCGGCGGCGCAGTGAACACCGTCAAAGCCAAAGTGTTTGATGCAGACCCACTGCGCAAAACCATAGGCGCACATGCCATCTACTTGGATTTTGTACAAGGCGCGGCAGCAACGGCCATCTACAACGGCTATTCCGGCTTGTCTAGCATGGATTGGACACACAATGTATCGGAGTGGGGATATGTTCAAACACCTGCAAACAGACCGTGGTACAGACGCCCAACGCAGCCACAAGATGCTGCACAAGAGTTAACAGCCAAGCAAGCACGCGCCAAGACCGCCATTCCAAGTTCTGCGCCCTTTCAACCCCATTTTGGGCTCACCGTTGTCAGCGGCACATTGGGCGACATGTCACAAACACCAGAAGGTTTGCGCATTGCCACTGCTGAGGGTGAACGTGAAATGAAATTGACCAACTCACAAAGCCCACGCGATTTGGTACTGGTTGAACTGGCACAAACTTGGCGCAACAATGTGCCAGGTTGGCACGATGGTCAGTGGGGCTATGAAAACTTGAGAATTTGTGAAGCCGCACTGGCATCTGCGCGCAGTGGTCGAGAACACGTTCTAAGCGACTCAAAACATACCGTTTAAGTCCACGCGGCCGCAGGGATCGGCCAGTTGAGCAATTCAGCCAGCCGGCAAGTCACCCAAAAAGCTTCAGCCTCGTTCACCAGCTCGGGTTGCGAAATCAAGCCACGCCAGCATTTCTCCAAAGCGTCGTCTTCTGTAATGCCCAATTGAAATTGTTGGGTACTTGCGGTATCAACCAACATGTTGGCCAAATCTTCACACAGCTCATAACGTTGCGTTAGGGCCTGCCTTGGTAAGCTGGGCTTGTACTGATGCGGCTTCACATGCAGCATCATGAATGACTCGGGGATATGACTTTGATTTTCCTCGTACATGCTTAAACCAAGTGTCCTAACTGGGCGTCCATCACATGAAGTCAATGATCACTTGACCAAAGCCTGAACAACTTACCTGCGAAGCACCATCCATGAGACGTGCAAAGTCATGCGGCACACGCTTGCTTTGGATGGCTGCCTCCATGCCTTGCAATATGAGGTCTGCCGCTTCGGTCCACCCCATGTATCGCAACATCATTTCTGCAGACAAAATTTCTGAACCAGGGTTGACATAGTCTTTGCCCGCAAACTTGGAAAGCGCGTCCACAGTGGCCTCAAAACACGCCACGCTGTCAGACATGTTGGCACCCGGCGCAATGCCGATACCGCCAACCTGCGCAGAGACCGCATCAGAGATGTAATCCCCATTCAAATTAAGCGTCGCCACCACAGAGAACTCTTGAGGACGCATCAAGATTTGCTGCAAGAAGGCATCCATGGCGATGTCCTTCACGGTAATGGTCTTACCTGTTTTGGGATGCTTGATGGCACACCAGGGTCCATCGTCAATGAGTTGCGCATCAAACTCGTCCATGGCCAACTCGTAGGCCCAATCGCGAAAGGCGCCTTCGGTGTACTTCATGATGCCGCCTTTGTGAACCACCGTGACGCTGGGTTTGTCATGGTCGATGGCGTATTGAATGGCTTTTCGAACCAAGCGCTTGGTACCGTCACTGGAAACTGGCTTGATGCCAATGCCGGAGCTTTCGGGAAAACGAATGCTTTTGGCACCCAATTCTTGGGTTAAAAAAGCCAGCAACTTCTGCGCTTCTGGACTGTTAGCCGCGTACTCGATGCCCGCATAGATGTCTTCAGAGTTCTCTCTAAAAAGAGTGATGTTGGTTTTTTCGGGCTCTCGCACTGGCGAGGGAACACCCTTGAAATAGCGCAAAGGCCGCAGGCACACATACAGATCCAGCTCCTGTCGAAGTGCCACATTCAAAGACCGAATACCACCACTTGCAGGTGGGTTCAGGGGGCCTTTGATAGAAACCACATAATCTTTCAAGGCGGACAGCGTTTCTTCGGGCAAGTACACGTCGGTGCCGTACAGTGCAACAGCCTTTTCACCGGCATAGACCTCCATCCAATGAATGTTGCGTTGACCTTGATAGGCTTTTTGAACAGCTGCGTTCACCACTTTTTGCATGACGGGTGTAATGTCAATGCCTGTACCGTCGCCCTCAATGAAAGGAATGATGGGATCGAATGGGACTTTTAAAGATTTGTCGGCGTTGACAGTAATGGGGGCGCCCTGCGCGGGAATCTGAATGTGTCGGTACATGAAGCGGGTCTCCGTTGTTTCATTCTAGCCACAAATCAGTCACAATCCCTTCTGTTAAAGCATGCCCCAACACCCTCTTCACCATGGCTAAAACCTCCATTTTGCAAGCAACGCCCCGATTCAAAGACTCACCCCATCCAGCACGGCGTCATGGCCGTTTTTGGCTAGCGGTGCTGATTGGGGCATTGGGGGCCATGGCAGCCAACGCTCAGGGTGTGCCACAAACACAATTGCCCAGAACCACACTCAATGCAGGCATGCATCTACTGCAAGTGCAACTGGCGCAAGATTATGAACAGCGCCAAACTGGACTGATGTGGCGCAAAGAGATGCCACAAAACGAAGGCATGTTGTTCATTTTTGAGCAAGCCGGCGTTCAATGCTTTTGGATGCGCAACACCCTCATTCCATTAACTGCAGCCTTTGTGGCCGACGACGGTACCATTGTCAATTTGGCAGACATGAAACCGATGAATGACAACTCTCACTGCTCCCAAAAACCAGTGCGCTATGTCCTAGAAATGAATCACGGTTGGTTTGCCAAAAGAAATATTCAAGCCGGCTTCAAATTGACGGGCCAGGTGTTTGGCAAGCGCTAACCTGCGCGCAAGCTTCAGACGCCCCACACCACATCGGCCGATTTGTCTTGACAAGTTTGAAGCATCTTCATCATGGGCTGAGATCTGTGACGCAAAGATACCAATTTAGGATCTTGCGGCACTTCTGATTCCTCGTCAGCAATCGCTTGCGCCAATGCCGCCAATGCCGTTTGAATTTGCTCAGCCAAGAATATGCCCTTGGCTTGGTTTTCGCGGCCCATGATTTTCAACAAACGCTTGGCATCGGGCTCGAGCATGATCAGGTCACCTGTCACTTTGGATTTGAATTTGTAAAGCATGATGGGAAGTTGTCTGTTTGATGTCAGCGGACGCAGTAATAAGTAAAGTCTTGCCCAGGAAACTCCGAGACAGACCTCACTGGTGACGGATTGGGTAAATCTGGCGCCATGACCATGTTGCCAGCCATGGCCCAAAGCTTCCCGCGCGTACACGTCACACCACCATTCCAATCGCCCACATTGGAGAGGTACTCGTACTCTTCTTCAGTGGGCAGGCGTGCCTGCAGGGCTTTGCAGGCCATTTCAGCAGACCTTGGCGAAGAAGCACGCCCAATGGCCCCACCTGGCGAACCAAGCAGCTCAAGGGTGCGGCTGCCAATTTTGATTTTGGAGGGGAATTGCGTCTGCTGGAAAGTGTCAAACACTTGCTGTCCAATAGACTGCATCACCTGTTCTGGGAACCCTTGCGCCTGAAAATGGTAGGTGTTGCCACATGTCAAATCGATGTGAAGCGTCACCACAAGATCGCCACGACAAGTGGGCGCATAGGCATAAGTTCCGTAAGCAACACCAGACAAAGCGCGCATAACCTGCGGATCCCACACAGCTTGTTTTTGCGGGTCTTTGATTTGCTTTAACAACTCATTCAGAGGTGCAGGATTGAAAAAATTGAAGCGGCGGTTTTGAGGTCGACGGTCTTGGTAAACCTTGTCAACGGCGGCTTTCAACGAACCCGACAACAACACATCCATGCCTGGACTGCTGCCAGCAACAGTTCTTTGTTGACTGACCTGTTGATCCATCGCATTCAGCAATGCCACCAAGTTACGCGAATCAACGCCTTCTCTCAAGAGGCTTCGAACGGTCTGTGTCAACTCAACCATTTGCTCGCTCTTGGTGCGGCCATAGGCATCATGGTATTGGCAAAGGTCTTTTCCGCGGGTGAAGGGAATGCGTGGCCAAATATTGACAACCGCGGGGGGCGTGGCAGCGCCCGTCATCGACACCGCTACCCCGCTCTTCTGGGTTTGAGCAGAGGCCGTCCCCAAACAACACAGGCATCCAAGCATCCAGCAAACAATCAATCGAAACATAACGAGCTCTGCCCTCTTCAAAAATCTCACATCAAATAAATATATAGTACACCCCATGAACCTACAAGACCGCTTTCTGATGGCCGGCGTCATGGGTTGGCCCGTGATGCACTCGCGCTCTCCTTTGATGCACAACCATTGGTTTAACCAAGAAAAGCTCAAAGGTGTGTACGTGCCTTTGGCCATACAGCCGGACCATTTAGAGCGCGCTCTGCGCAGCTTGCATGCGCTTGGCTTTTCTGGTTGCAACCTGACCATACCCCACAAGCAACAAGCCCTGAAGATTGTCGATGAAATTGACCCCGTCGCACAAAGAATGGGCGCCATCAGCTGCGTCACCGTGAAAGAAGATGGGCGTTTGATCGGGAGCAACAACGATGCGGCGGGTTTCATTCGCAATGTCAAAGAATTTCAACCCGACTGGCAAGCCAACAAAGGGCCCATTGTGGTCATTGGTGCTGGTGGCGGCTCTCGTGCCGTGTGCCAAGGCCTGATCCAAGAAGGCGCCACAGAAATTCGCCTGGTCAACCGCCATTTGGAGCGTGCCCAAATGATTCAATCAGACTTGGGCGGCCCCATTCAGGCGCATGCTTGGTCGGATCGCGCAGATTTGATGGAAGGTGCATGCATGGTGGTCAACACCACCAGTCAAGGCATGGTAGGACAAACGCCCCTGGACATTCAGCTCGACAAATTGCCATTAACGGCCTTGGCCACTGACATTGTCTACACACCGCTTGAAACACCCTTTTTGAGGCAAGCTCGGTTGCGCGGCAATCAAAGCTTGAACGGTTTGGGCATGCTCCTACACCAAGGCCCCTTGGGATGGAAGGCCTGGTTTGGCATAGAACCCAAGGTCACGCCAGCGCTTCGCAAACTCCTTGAGCAAAGCCTGAACTGATTGATTGTCTGTTTGGCATCAAAGACTCGCGCGCGCAAGCTCACTTTAATTTGGCTTTGAAGTGATCCCAACAGCGTTGAAACAAGGCTTCGTTCCATAATTTTTCACGGCACATTTGTATTTCGTGCTCACTGAAACTGTAAGGCGTCCCTAACTGCATGGCCATGTATTGGCGGTGCGCATTTTCTTCCATATAACTGGCTAAGACAAAGGCTTCACGAATTGACTGCCCCACCGTCACGGCGCCATGTGACTTCATCAGGGCGGCAGGTCGATCGGCCAAAGTTGCGGCCAGTCGATCGGCCATGGTCTTGTTGTTGATGGAATTGGGCGAATCCAACAAGGGCACGGGATAAACCAAGGCCCCTTGGCCATACACCGGCAAATAGGGCTTTCCAGCCATGGTGAGGTAAGTGGACCACTTGGGATGCGCATGCACCACCGCTTTCAAATCAGGACGGGCACGGTAAATGCCTGCGTGCAAATGAAACTCCAACGGTGGTTTGCCATTGCCCTCTACCACTTGCCCTTCCATGTCAATGGTGCAGATGTCATCGACCGTCAACTGACTTCTTTGGCAAGACCCAATATTGATCAGCATTTGCTGGTTGGGCAAGCAAATGCTGGCATGTCCGTTGTAGTCAATGATGTCTTGCGACTCCAACATGCGGATGCAATCCACCAGTTGCTGTTTCAGTTCTAAAGTGTCAGTCATGGTGCAGCTTCGTGATGAAAATCTGTCTTGTGTAAGGCGGCTGATTGTGGCGTGGTCAGATCACCACTTTGGTCATCATGCCTTGCGGAAAAATCTCTTCGGGCGTGAATTCACGGTGCGCAATGCCTTGCTGAAACGTGTACTTGGCCATCAGCTCCCAGGTAGGGCGATTCTCTTCAATGCCATACGGGAAGGTGTCACCTTCAAACTTATCGCGCATTTTGCGCGCATAAGTGGCAAGCCAGGGCAATGGATAGCGCGACACCGCTGGGTCCATCAGCCGCTCAATGCTACGGCGTTTGGATTCTTGAAATGCATTGAACAAATTGCGCGGCACCCATGGGTGGGCGTCCACCACGCTTTTCTTCATGGCAATGATGTGCATGATGGGCCAAACTTTGGTCTTGGCAAAGTACTCATCTTCCATGTCCAAAAAGTCTGGAAACAAACGAACCACATCTGGATGGCCTTCTAAAAAGCAGGTGGGCGGCCGCGCAATGATGGCGCAATCAATTTCTCCCGATGCCAGCATCTCGCTAAGGGACTTGTCGGCGACGCGGGTGAGCTGAACGCCCTCGGGCAAACTGATTTCGACCTTTTCTTCGCGGCCTGCTGCATTGGCACCAGCTTGATACCACTTCACATCTTGCAATTTGACACCCATGTCGTTGTGCAACCAGCCACGCATGTAGACCGCAGCTGAATGAGCCCATTCAGGTGAGCCCACTTTTTTACCAATCAAATCTTTGACAGATTTGATGCCTGATTTTTTATTCACATAAAAGGAGCTGAAACGAAACAAGCGCGAACAGACAATCGGCAAACCGATGATGTCGCTGTCGGGCCGGGTCACTTGCGTGGTGAACTTGGCAAACGACAACTCCGAAATGTCAAACTCTCGATTGGCCGTGAAACGGGCAAAACATTCGTGGTGACCCAAGTTCAACCAATTCAAGTCGATGCCCTCGGGTTTGACAAAGCCCATGCGAATGTCACGGAAATGGTCGTAATCGGTGGTTGCAATCGACAAGGGAAGGAGTGACATGAAAGATCTCAGCTTCTGAAAAAAGAGCATTCAGTTTATCTGAAGCCCTTCCATACCCTGTGAGTGCATGGCACAAGGCCACAGCGTGCTGTCAATCAGGACGCACTGGCTTTGAGCTGAAACTGATCGGCACTTGCAAGGTGCCAATATTGTGCGAACAAGCCTTCATGTGCTTGCGCAGTGAGCAAGCTTCCCGCTGCAATCGATGGCATCAATTCTGAGAGGTTTTGCACCCGGTGTTCACTCATTCGCTTCATGATGTGTTGCAGCTTGAGCTCATCAGGACGCAAAAGCCCCGTAGCCTGCAACATCTCCCTGACCGACTCCAAGGTTTGACGGTGAAAATTACTCACACGATCGGCTTTGCTTGGCACCACCAGCGCAACTTGTCGATGAGGGTCCTGTGTGGTTACGCCGGTTGGACAATTGCCCGAGTGGCAAGTTTGGGCTTGAATGCAGCCCAAGGCGAACATGAAGCCACGCGCGCTGTTGCACCAGTCTGCGCCCAAGGCCAAAGTTCGAATCACATCAAAGCCGCTGATGATTTTGCCGCTGGCACCCAATCGAACGTGTTCTCGCAAGTTCAAGCCCACCAGGGTGTTGTGAACAAGGCGTAAACCTTCTACCAGGGGCATTCCGATGTGATCCGTAAACTCCACAGGGGCTGCACCTGTGCCGCCCTCAGCGCCATCCACCACAATGAAGTCAGGATAAATTCCCGTTTGGTGCATGGCTTTTGCAATGCCGAACCATTCCCAGGGATGGCCAATGCACAGCTTCAATCCCACAGGCTTGCCACCACTCAAGTCTCGCAATGCTTGCACAAAATGCAGTAAGCCCATGGGCGAATCAAAACTTGTGTGCGCGGCAGGTGAAACGCAATCAACACCCACAGGCACCCCTCTGGCTTCGGCAATTTCTGGGGTCACCTTGGGACCAGGCAACACGCCGCCATGGCCAGGTTTGGCACCTTGACTGAGTTTGATCTCAATCATTTTGACTTGCGGGGACAGTGCATTGTCTCTGAATCGATCTGGATTGAAAGTACCGTCATCGTTGCGGCAGCCGAAATAACCAGATCCGATTTCCCAGATCAGATCACCACCGTGCTCACGGTGATAACGCGAGATGGAACCCTCACCTGTATCGTGCGCAAAGCCACCCTTCTTTGCACCCAAGTTCAGGGCCATGATGGCATTGGCACTGAGTGCGCCAAAACTCATGGCAGAAACATTGAACAAACTGATGTTGTAAGGATGCAAACACTGTGCCCCCCCCACTTGCACTCTGAAATCATGTGAAGCAATGACAGAGGGACTGATGGAATGTGTGAGCCACTCATAACCAGCCTCTTTCACGTTCATTTGCGTACCAAAGGGCCGCTTGTCTGACTCACCCTTGGCTCTGGCGTAAACCAAGGAACGTTGAGAACGTGAAAAAGGAACCGCTTCACCATCACCCTCAATGAAATATTGCCGCAGTTCAGGCCGAATGAACTCGAGCAAAAATCGGAAATGGCCCAAAATGGGATAGTTGCGCAGAATGGCGTGGCGCGTTTGCTGCAGGTCGTGCACACCGAGAGCCACCAGTCCCGTCAGCATCAGCACCCAAGCCAAACTGGCTTGGCCCACCACCCACTGCAACGCTGACAACACCCACAAAGCCACCACCGCAAAAAAAGCCAAATACCGAACAGGCACTCGCTGGTCAATCCAATTCAACATCAATGTTCTCCGGGTGACAACAAGTGACTGCCGGTGCTTTATGTCAGCACCATGGAAATCAATCGTTTAAGTGGCAAGCCGCTTGGTGAGACAAGCCTACCGTTTTCAATTGCGGCTCTTCTACCTTGCAACGCTCAGTGGCTTTGGGGCACCGAGGATGAAAGTGGCAGCCTGTTGGCCTGTTAACAGGATTGGGCACATCACCCGTCAGCACAATGCGCTTTTTCTTGGCCGTGGGATCTGGAATAGGCACAGCAGAAAGCAAGGCTTCTGTGTAAGGGTGCTTGGGCTGTGTGTACAACTGACGCGAGGGCGCAATTTCAACGACACGTCCAAGGTACATTACTGCAACGCGGTTGCTGATGTGCTCAACCACGGAAAGATCATGCGCAATGAACAAATAAGTCAAGCCCATTTTGGCTTGCAAGTCTTCCAACAAGTTGATCACTTGGGCTTGAATGGACACATCCAAAGCAGAGACGGGCTCATCGCACACAATGAGTTTGGGAGACACGGCCAATGCACGGGCAATGCCAATTCGCTGGCGTTGACCACCCGAAAACTCATGTGGGAAACGCTTCATGTGGTCGGCATTCAAGCCCACCGTCTCAAGCAAGGACACGATGCGCGCCCGGTACTCTTCAGGAGAGTGGGTTAACTTGTGAATGGTGAGCGCCTCGCCAATGATGGCTTCCACTGTCATGCGTGGATTCAAGGATGCAAAGGGGTCTTGGAAAATGATCTGCATGTCGCGTCGAACTTCACGCAAAGCATCCTTGCCCATGGTCGTGACGTTTTGACCATTGAACTGAACCTCACCAGAACTGGGCTCGATCAATCGCAAAATACAACGGCCAGTGGTTGATTTTCCGCAACCCGACTCCCCCACCATGCCCAGCGTTTCGCCAGCCTCAATGTGAAAACTCACACCGTCAACCGCATGCACGCGATCGACCTCTCGACCCAAAATACCTCCCTTGATGGGAAAGTGTTTGGTCAGCCCTTTGACTTCAAGCAAAGGCGCGTTTGTGGATGGCAAGTGGGTGTGATCTGACATGGAATTTAAAGTGAGAAGTGGCAAGCCACTTTGTGTCCGGTTGCAATTTCACGCAACTCTGGCATTTCGAGAGTGCATCGATCAGAAGCATGCTGACAGCGCGGCGCAAACCGACAGCCTTTGGGTGGGTTGATCAACTTAGGCACCGAACCAGGGATGGCTTCCAAGCGCTGTTTGTGCGCGCTGTCAAAGTCGATTCTGGGTATGGAACGAATCAAGCCTTGTGTGTAGGGATGCGCAGGCGAGGCAAACAAACTTTCCACCGTGGCCTCTTCCACCACACGGCCGGCATACATCACCACAACACGTTGTGCCGTTTCAGCCACCACGCCCATGGCATGCGTGATCAGCATGATGGACATGCCCATTTGCGATTTGAGATCGTTCAGCAAGTCCAGAATTTGGGCTTGAATGGTGACATCCAACGCCGTGGTCGGTTCGTCAGCTATCAACAGTTTGGGTTTACAGGCCAAGGCCATGGCAATCATCACCCGCTGACGCATGCCGCCAGAAAACTGATGGGGGTAGTCATTGACACGCTGCTCTGGCTTTGGAATATTGACCAGTCGCAGCATTTCGGTGGCTTGGACCATGGCTTGCTTGGGCGATAAACCTTCATGCAAACGCAATGACTCCGCAATTTGCTCACCCACACTCAACACTGGATTGAGCGATGTCATGGGCTCCTGAAAAATCATGGCAATTTCTTTGGCACGCAGATTGCGCATGGTTTGCGCATCGGCTTGGACAAGGTCTTGTCCTTCAAACCAAATTTGACCATCGGCAATGCGACCCGGCGGCATGGCCAGCAGCTTCATGATGGTCATGGCCGTGACGCTCTTGCCACAACCAGACTCACCCACAACGCCTAAAGTTTCACTGCGATCGATGTGAAAGTTGACACCATCTACCGCATGCAAAATGCCGTCATCCGTGTCAAAGTGCACTTTCAGGTCTTGAATTCTCAACAAAGGGTTGGACATTCAGGGACCTCTTTACAGCACACGGCGTGGATCATAGGCGTCGCGCAAACCGTCGCCTATGTAATTGATGGTCAGCACGGTGATGAAAATCAACGCACCAGGGAAAAGCGCCCAATGGACTGCAACGTCCATGTGGTCTTTGGCATCGAACAAGATGCGGCCCCATGTTGGAATGTCGGGCGGAAATCCAAGGCCTAAAAATGACAAGGTAGATTCGGCAATGATGGCTGCAGCGACGTCAATGGTTGCCGCCACAATAACCGGACCCATGGCATTGGGCAAAATATGAACGGTGACTTGACGCCACGAGCTAGCCCCCAGCGCGCGAGCAGCTTCCACGAATTCTTTTTCACGCAATGTGAGGAACTGTGCGCGCACCAGACGTGCCACAGGCATCCAACGCAGTCCACCAATGACAGCCACCACCAAAATGAACACGCCCGCTTCAGGGCCAATCCATTTTTTCAGGGTGTCGTTGAAAAGGTAAAAAATCAACAACAACAATGGCAATTGAGGCAAAGACAAAAACAAGTCTGTGACCCACATCAAAAAAACATCGACAGGACCCTTGGACATGCCGGCCACAGCGCCAATGACGACACCAAAACTGATGGCAATGACCATGGCGGCAAGGCCGACAGCCAAAGAAATACGGCCACCATACAACATGCGGGCCAATAGATCTTGGCCCAAATCATCGGTGCCTAAAGGATGCGCCCAAGAAGGCCCCTGCATGCGCGCCGCAAAGTCAATTTCGTTGATGGGCACGCGCCAAAGCCACGGCCCCAGCACAACGGCCAACACGATGATGCCCAGAATGACTGTGCACAAAACGGCCAACTTGTGTCGTTTGAAACGTCGCCACGCTTCTTTGCCTGGCGAATGAGATGACGCCTTGGACACAGAAGCCTTGGGGTCAGTTGAAGGAGATGCGAGGGTCGAGCCAGCCATACAAAATATCTGCCAAAAGATTACACGCAATCACCAACGTGGAAAAAACAAAAGTAACAGCCATGACAACAGGGGTGTCATTGGCCAACATAGAGCTGATGATCAGAGAGCCAATACCGGGAATCCTGAAAATCTGCTCGGTCACAATGGCTCCGCCAAAAATGGCGGGCATTTGAAGTGCCACCAAGGTCACCACAGGAATCAGGGCATTGCGCAAGACGTGCTTGGTAATGACCACTTTTTCTGCCAAGCCCTTGGACCTGGCCGTGGTGACGTAATCAAGCCGGATGACATCCAGGACCGCCGAGCGGACGTATCGCGTCCAAGCACCTGCTTGAAACAATCCCAATACCGTCACAGGCATGATCATTTGCTTGAAGTGTTCCCAAAAGAAGCTGAATCCCGTTTCGGAGATGTCTGCACGGTACACAAACGGCAACCAATCCAAGTGGATACTGAAAAACAGAATCAACAAGATGCCCGTGAAAAAAGTGGGCAATGAAAAACCAATGAAGGCCAAAGTACTGGCCACTTGGTCAAACACCGAGTAAGGCTTGGTGGCCGCATAAACACCGACCGGAATGGCAATGCACAAGGCCAACAGCTGCGACGAGCCAATTACCAGCAAGGTAACGGGAATGCGCTGCATGATGAGGGTTTCAACGTTGATGCGGCTGATGAACGAGTAGCCCCAGTCGCCTTGGACCATGGCAGTGAGCCAGTTCCAATAGCGAACTAAGAGCGGGTCGTTCAAGCCAAACTTTTCCCGCAAGGCCATGGCGACTTCGGGTGGAATATTGGGGTTGGATACCAACTCCGCAAAAGGATCACCCGGTGCCATTGCCAAAACGGAAAACAACACCAAACTAATGCCCAGCAGACTGGGCACGGCGATCATCAATCGCCGCAGAATGTAACGAAACATAAGGCCTTGATCAGGTGGTTTTGTACCAGTCTTTCAACAGCCACAGGTCGTTGTCCCAGCCTGACAGCGGTGCTACCAAGTTTTTCACAACGCCAGCTGTACGAGGACGGTACACCAAGGGGATGATGGCAATGTCATTGACAGGCATGTCGTTCAACTTCACAAACATGTCGGCACGCTTGACGGGGTCCATTTCTGATTGGGCTGCCAAATAGATTTTGTCGTATTCGGGGTTGCTGTATCGGGTGGAGTTTCTGCCCAGCCATTTGTTGGCCTTGGTTGCGAATTGAGATGACAGATACTGATTCATGAAAATTTCAGGGTCAGGCTGCGGCATGGTGGTTGTGAACATCTGCACGTCTGCAAAGAACTTGGTGTAAGTGTCTGGGTTTGCAGGGTCGGAGGAGAAGTAGACGGACGCCGGCACAGATTTCAATTCAAAGTCGATGCCTGCCTTTTGAGCGGCTTGCTTGATGATCTGTTGCGTTTTCTGACGTGGGCCATTGATAGAGGTTGCAAACACGAGCTTGAGCTTTTTGCCACCTTTTTCACGGATGCCGTCAGACCCCTTTTTCCAGCCAGCGGCCTCGAGCACTTGGGCTGCTTTTTCCACATTGAATTCGAACTTTGTGTTTTTAGACACAAAGCGTTGTGGATTGTTGAGGAAGTTGGAAGTGGCAATGCCCGTGCGACCGTAAATGTACTTTTGCACACCTGCACGATCGACAACCAAGCTGATGGCCTGACGAACTGCAAAATCAGACAAGATGGGATGCTTGGATTTGGAGTGAGCGCGCTCGCCTTCAATTTCCGTCCATGGGTCGGCCATGTTCAATTGAATGAATTCAATGTTGCCGCCCGGTGTGATGCGTGTCACGCCTTTGCCGCCTTGTTCAAGACGCAACAGCAATTCGTCTTCAACCTGCAAATTCCAAGCGTAGTCGTATTCGCCAGTCTGCAGAACTGCACGCGCAGCAGACACAGCGTCACCGCCACCCTTCATCTCGATGCTGTCAAAGTACGGACGATTGGCTTCGTGGTAATCGGTGTTGATGACACCGCGCAACATGTCTCCGGGTTTGAAGTCGGTGAACTTGTAAGGACCTGTGCCCACCGGTTTCAAGTTGGCGGGGGCATCACGCGATGTGCTGCCTTTGAAGGACTCAAAAATATGCTTGGGAATGATCATGCCAGCGGCGCTGACAAATGGGTCTGCCCAGAAAGGCGATGCCTTTTGATACTCCACCTTGACGGTGTGGCTGTCCACCTTGGTCACTTTGACATCGGTGTAAGAGCCCTTGGTGTAGGCCGATGTTGCTGGATCTGCGGCATAGGCTGCTGTGAAGACAACGTCGTCGGCTGTGAACGGCTTGCCATCGTGCCACAACACATTTTTTTTCAACTTCCAGATGATGGTTTTACCATCTTTGGAAACGCCACCATTGGCAGAGGATGGCACTTCAGCTGCCAAAATGGGCACCATGTTGCCATCGTGGTCCCATGCGCCCAAGGGTTCGTAAAAAATACGTGAGCCTTCTTGGTCTTTGGTACCACTGGCGAAGTGCGGCTGCAGCAAAGTGGCACCTTGCCACCACAACAACTTCAAAGGACCGCCGCCGCCACGCTTTGTGGGCTTGTAAACGCCAGGCGCTTGCGCCTGTGCCAAACCGGAGGTCAAGAGCATTTGAGCTGCCATCGGCACCGTCAATCCAACACCCACCATTTGACGGATGAATTGCTTGCGGGTGACTGAGTTATCTCGTACCTGCTCGATCAGGCCGCGTACTTCACTGTCGTTCATCTTGATCTCCTGAAAATAAAAAAAGAGTTGTTTCAAAAACAAATCGCACCCTAACTCTAATCGATAAATTCGACATTAGGGTTTTGCTTTAGACAGAAACGACATAAACTAAATTCTTTCAAACAAAGGAATGTCATGGCCATCAAAAAACGAAATGTCCTATTGCCCAGCATGACCCCCGGTACAAGCCGCACTGTTTCCGTGCTCAGTTTTGGTAAAACTGGTGCACGCCCGAAGGTGTACATGCAAGCCGCGATTCACGCCAACGAAATGCCGGGCACCATGGCCATTCACCATTTGATGCCCCTGTTGGCCGAGGCCGACAAAAAAGGCTTGATCAAAGGTGAGATCATTTTGGTGCCAACCGTCAATCCAATTGGGCAGTCACAGCTCATAGGCAATTCTCATGCCGGACGTTACAACCAACTTAGCAATGAAAACTTCAATCGCAATTGGATCGACGTGTCTGAAGGTGTGGCTGAAAAAGTTTGGAAAAAAATTGGCACCGATGCACAAGCCAACGTGAAGATGATTCGCAAAGCCGCCCTTGAAACGTTGAATGCCATGAAGCCTGCCAATGAGTTGCAAACATTGCGCGTTGAAATGCAAAAGCTCAGTACCGATGCCGACTATGTGCTGGACCTGCATTGCGACATTTACGCAGCACTGCATCTCTTCACTGCCAACAACGACTGGCTGAAAGGCCCCAAGGGACCGCTTGGCAATCAAGGGGCCATTCAAGCCTTGGCCGCCGACTTGGGCGCAGACGCCACCCTGTTCAACGACCCCTACCCCAGCACCCTCACCTTCTCTGGTGTCAACAGTGCACTGTGGGCGCGCTTGCAAGACAAGTTTCCACACGCAGCCATTCCCCAAGCATGCATGTCTGTGACCGTAGAGATGCGCAGCCAGCACGATGTCAGTGACGCCCTGGGCAAATCAGATGCGCAAAATTTATACCGCTGGTTGGTTCGTCAAGGCGTGGTGGCAGGCAAAGCCGCACCTCTGAAGAAAATGAAAACAGCAGCAGCCCCAATCAGCGGCATGGATGTGGGCTACAGCACAGGCACAGGCTTCTTGGTGTTCCACGTCAAGCCAGGGGCGAAAATTAAAAAGGGACAAGCCATCTGTGACGTGATTGACCCCGCCAACCCCAATGGCCCTAAAGCCCGGACCACATACAAAAGCGCCACCGATGGTGTCTTATTCTCACGTCGCCTCGACGGCTACTTGTCTTGGCCAGGACAAGTGATGTACCGCATAGCCGGCCCCAAGCCATTGGCACACCGCATTGGCATGTCGGGCTTGGACGACTGATAACAGCTGACCTGTTGTCAGGTCAGCGATTGGCAAGGCTTAGATTTTCCCAAGGTAATCGGCCTTGCCCAGCTCAACACCACTGGCGCGCAGCATGCTGTAAGTGGTGGTGGTGTGGAAATGCAAATTGGGCAAGCCATGGCCCAACAAATAGGACATGCCTTTGTAATGCGTTTCTTTGTCACCGCGTTTCACCACGATGTCTTTGTCTTCCGTCCCGTCAATTTGCTCGGGCTTGAAAGTTTCTAAAAAGGCAATGGTCTTGGCAATGCGCGCTTGCAAATCTTTCAAGTCTTTTTCTGAATCTTCGTGCATCGGAATCTCAACACCAGCCAAACGTGCAACGAGTCCTTTGCTGACATCACATGCGATTTGCACCTGGCGGCTCAAAGGGAACATGTCTGGGTAAAGGCGCATTGAGGCAAATATCACGGGGTCGATTTTCTTTGCCTCTGCATGGGCTTGGGCTTTGCCCAAGATATGCGACAAATTGGTCAGGCCATTGATCAAACGTGGCACGCTGGCTTTGTACATTGAAATGCTCATAAATTCTCCGTCTTTTAAAATCAAAAGTTAACGCCCAGTGGCCAACATACGCCCTTAGGCAACATCCAAAAATCGCTCAACAAGTCGCGTCCAATAGGCGGCACCGTACGACAAGTTTTGATCATTGAAGTCGTATTTGGGGTTGTGCAGCAAGGCACTGTCAGTACCGTTACCTAGACGCAAAAAGCAACCTGGCTTGTGCTGTAAGTAGTAGGCAAAATCTTCGCTGCCAGTGACGGGCCCAAACGGGAAGACCACTTTGTCTTGACCCACCAGTTCAACGGCCACTTGTCGCGCAAATTCTGTTTCAGCGGCGGAGTTGATCACAACTGGATAACCCCGCTCATAAATGATCTCCACTTCGCCGCCAAAGGAGGCGACCTGCGATGTCACCAAGTCTTTGATTCTTTGTTCCAAGCGCTCGCGCACTTCGGGACTGAAAGAGCGAATGCTCATCGACAAGCTAGCTGTATCGGGAATGACATTGGACACACTGCCGGCATGGGCTGTGCCAATGGTCACCACTGAAGTTTGCAATGGATCGATGTTGCGCGACACTACCGTTTGCAGTGACATGATCAGGCTGCCCATGATGACCACAGGGTCCACAGTTTGGTGGGGTCTGGCGGCATGACCGCCCTTGCCTTTCACTTTCACATAGCAAGTGTCTGATGCTGACATGAATGCGCCAGCCCCAAACATAAAGGTACCCACATCCACACCCGGATGGTTGTGAATGCCAAAAATGGCGTCACACGGAAACCGCTCAAACAGACCATCAGCAATCATTTGCTGCGCACCACTGTCCTTCCCTGCTTCTTCAGCGGGCTGGAAAACCAGGTGGACCGTGCCTTTGAAATTTTTGGTTTTGGCCAACTGCTGTGCAGCACCCAGCAACATCGCGGTGTGGCCGTCATGGCCACAAGCATGCATGGTGCCTGCATGTTCGCTGGCATAGGGCTTTTGAGTTTCTTCTTGGATGGGCAATGCATCCATGTCGGCGCGCAAGGCGATGCCCTTGCCTTCGCCATTTTGAAGCGTGGCCACCAAACCATGCCCCCCCACATTGCGGGTGACTTGGTAGCCCCAAGCTTCCAGCTGATCGCCCACCCATTGGGCGGTCGATTTTTCTTGAAAAGAAAGTTCGGGAAACCGGTGCAAGTGTCGTCTGGCTTCGCTCAAGGATTCTTGGGCACCCAAGAGATCAGACAATTTACAAAAACAATCGTATCGCGCGTTCATTGAAGCGTCCTTTGCAATTTGAGAATTCAATCGGCTGAAGCCAAATGGGGTGTCTCTGACGTTCCCAAGTCCCAATACAAGCCAGTCATGACTTGCAAGGCTTCCTTTAACAATTCAGGCGGCAGGTGTTCGTTGGGCGCATGCTGCGAACAGCCTGGATAAGAGTGCGGCACCCAGATGGTTTTCAAACCCAACACATCGGTGAAGATGTCGTTGGGCAGTGAGCCGCCTAAGTTTGGCAGGATGGCTGGTTTTTTCTGCGTGGTTGTTTGCAAGGAATTGGCCGCCCAAGTCACCCACGCATCGTCTGGGTCTATCCGTGTGGCCTTGAAAATTTCATCGCGGGCTGCTGTGATGTGGACATGGGCAAAGCCATGGCGGTCCAAGTGGCGGCGCAAGGCATCTAGGATGTCCGTGCTGTCAATGCCCACCACAAATCGCAATTGGCATGTGGCCTTGGCGCGAGGTGGAATGGCGTTGACAGGGTTCTCTGGGTTACCCGTTTTGAATGCCAGTACTTCAAAAGAGCACCAACCAAACACGCGCTCTGCAGGGCTGAGGCCAGGCTCCCCCCATTCAGGTTCAATTTGGGGTCCGTTGACACCCCCATCCACTTCGCAATCGGCCAGAACACGGCGCACCGCATCGGGCAAGGCTTTGGGACGCCATTCAGGCACTTTAATTTCACCATGCTCAGACACCAAGCTGGCGATGGCATGGGCCAATTGAATGCCTGGATTTGAAATCAATCCACCCCAATTTCCGGAATGATGCGCGCCAGAGCGCGCTTCGATTGTGAGATCAAAGTTGATGCATCCCCTGGATCCTAGAAAAATAGTGGGCCGATCGGCGCGCAAGCGAGGGCCATCAGACGCGATGAGCAAATCCGCCTTGAGGAGCTCGGCATATTCTGAACACACCTCTTTGAGTCCTGGAGACCCTGTTTCTTCGCCCATCTCAATGATGAATTTGGCGTTGAAACCCAACTGCCCACGTTCGGCCAAAACGCAAGCCATGGCCTGCAAATTCACTGAATGCTGACCTTTGTTGTCAGCAATGCCGCGACCGTACCAACGCCCCTCCAACTCAGTCAGGTCCCAAGGCGTGACACCCTCGCGCCATTCTGCTTCCAAGCCTCGGATCACATCACCGTGACCGTACCCCAGCACGGTTGGAAAGGCTTTGGATTCGATGCGCTGAGCATACAAAAATGGGGCCTTGGCTTTGGCATGCTCAATCAATCGACATTCAAAACCCATGGCCTCAAGTGCCGGCTGCAAGTCATCCTTCAAATAGGCAGGCAATTCATTGGCCCTGGCCGGGTTTTGGCTTTCTGTGGGTCGAACGATTCTGCGGCGAAGTGTTTCTTTGAAAGAACCGTCATCGAATGCGGTTTTTGCGCGTTGAAGTGCTGCCTGTCTGCTCATGATGTTTTCTGATACTGCCAAAACCGTCAGACTAACTCAAATTGCGGTTTTCAGCCTCTCAGCACTGTACAAACACTCACAACTTGACGCAAAATTGCGATCACAATTGAACCAAGCAATCAAACAAGTTGTTGGTTAACCTATAGTTGATCAACTTAACGTCAAATAACAGGTGGTCAAATGAACCCGCAGTCACAAAACGACAATCACAAGCACGAAGCTGACGCGTCATCAGCACCCTGGAAAAATGACGGTGTGCGCGTCGTCCCGGGCAATCAACTGGATGGCAATGTCCCCTCCACGCCCGGCATGGACCGAAAAGCTGCGATCAACTTCGCCAGAGTTGGCGCGGAAAAGTTATGGGCTGGCACCGTGACCATTCATGCCAACGCCAAAACTGGCGCACACCACCACGGCCCGCTGGAAAGCGTCATTTACGTCATCAAAGGAAAAGCCCGCATGCGCTGGGGTGACAAACTGGAGTTCACCGCCGAAGCGGGACCTGGCGACTTCATCTATGTGCCACCATTTGTGCCCCATCAAGAAATCAATGCCAGCCCCACCGAGGTTCTGGAATGCGTACTGTGCCGAAGCGACGGCCAAGCAGTCTCCATCAACTTGGACATCGAACCTGTCGAAAAACCTGAACAAGTGCTGTGGATTGACCCCACTCACCCACAAGGCGCGGTCTAAAGCGCGTCGCTAAAAGTGAACCGCTCAGTCGGTTTGCCATAATCGAGGCTTCTCTGGCGCCGTGTGCGTCAGTCAGCCCCGATCGCCAACAGACTGAACATTCATGATGCCCGCCACGCCAAACTCACCTCGTTTAACCAGCCTGTCGCACGGCGGCGGTTGCGGTTGCAAAATTGCCCCAGGTGTTTTGAGCGAAATCCTACGCTCGACCACGGCCATGCCACTGCCCCCAGAGCTGCTGGTAGGCATCGAAACAGCAGACGACGCCGCCGTTTACAAATTAAACGACTCTCAAGCCTTGGTCGCTACCACCGACTTTTTCATGCCCATTGTTGATGATCCGTTTGAGTTTGGCCGCATTGCAGCCACCAACGCCATCTCCGATGTCTACGCCATGGGTGCACAACCCATCATGGCTTTGGCCTTGGTGGGCATGCCGGTCAATGTTTTGCCCTTGAGTGTGATCGGACAAATTTTGGACGGCGGACAGAGCGTTTGCAGAGCCGCAGGCATCCCCATTGCGGGTGGTCACACCATTGATTCTGTCGAACCTATTTACGGGTTGGTGGCCTTGGGCCTGGCACATCCTGACCACATCAAGCGCAATGCTGATGCCAAAGTGGGCGATCTGCTGGTTTTGGGTAAACCCATTGGGGTGGGCATTTTGTCTGCGGCGCTCAAAAAGGAAATGTTGTCTGATGAAGGCTACCAAGCCATGATCAGCAATACCACCCAACTCAACACGGCAGGCCCCGATTTGGCCAAGCTCAAAGGCGTCCACGCCTTGACTGACATTACAGGATTTGGCCTAGCGGGCCATTTACTGGAAATGGCACGCGGAGCCAAATGCACAGTTCAATTGAACTGGGACAAAGTGCCACTGCTGCCTGGCGTCAAAGCGTTGGCCGAACAAGGCTGCGTCACAGGCGCTTCCGCACGAAACTGGCAAGGCTATGGCGCCGAAGTTTCACTCCCGGCTCACTTTGCCGCTGTGGACCAACACCTGATCACAGATCCTCAGACCAGCGGCGGCTTGTTGGTGTCTTGCGCACCAGAAGAACTGAACCAAGTGATGTCCATCTTTCAAGCACACGGCTTTGCACACGCAGCCGTCATTGGGCAAGTTTGCGCACAAGAATCTCACGCATTGCGCGTCAACCTTGCAGGTGCAGCGTGAGTGTGAACCCGATCAGCGCCCAAGAAGCCATGTTGCGAATGGCCACCCCCATCGGGACACCTGGCGGCTACAGCGCCATCATCGACGCGCGATCTGAAGATGAGTTTGCGCTGGATCACTTGCCAGGCGCAGTGAACTGGCCATCTCTGAACAACGAACAGCGCATCACCATCGGTACCCTGTACAAACAAGTTAATCCATTTGAAGCCAAAAAAAGAGGGGCGGCGTTGGTTGCCGCCAATATTGCCCAGCACATTGAACGCCATGTGATCGACTTGCCAAGAGATTGGCAACCCTTGGTTTACTGCTGGCGCGGGGGGAAAAGAAGTGGCTCGCTGGCCTTGATTTTGGGTCAAATTGGCTTCAAAGTTTCCATTATTGAAGGCGGCTACAAAGCATTTCGCAGTCAGCTGATTGATGCCATCCCCCCGTTAGCGCAACGCCTGTCTTGGCGAGTCATTTGCGGGCCTACAGGCGCGGGCAAAACACGGCTGTTGCATTGCCTGCGCGAGCAAGGTGCTCAGGTTTTGGATTTAGAAGGACTGGCCAATCACCGCAGCTCAGTGCTGGGGGTCATTCCGGGCCATCCACAACCGAGTCAAAAACACTTCGACACCTTGGTCTGGAATGCGCTGCGGCACTTTGACCCCAGCCTACCGGTTTACATAGAGTCAGAAAGCCGCAAAGTAGGCAATCTGGCCGTACCTGAATCACTCATATTGGCCATGCGGGCCAGCCCTTGTTATCAGCTGGCATTGTCGGAAGATGAACGCGTGTTGCTGCTCATGGAAGACTACGACTTCTTTGTCAAAGATCCAGAAATGTTCAGCGCACGGTTGAACGCCTTGGTGGCCATTCGTGGCAAACAAGTGGTGGACGAATGGCAGCGACACATTGTGACGGGCAACATTGAAATGGTTGTACGAGAACTGCTGACCACACATTACGACCCCACCTACTTTGCCTCCATGAAACGCAACTTTGACCTCATCGATCAAGCTACGGTTATCACGGCAAACGACCGAACGCACCAAAGCATGACGCTGCTTGCCAAAGACTTGGTCACCACTTGAGCCTACAACATGCTTCAAGGATTTCACCTGGACAGGCCGGCCCGACCTTGGGTCCTTTTGCGCGTTTTGTTAAACCTTGTGTGGCTGGGGGGCCTCGTGTGTGGAAGCGGCGCCTACGCACAATTTGAAAAAACGCCTTGGCCGGCAGCCGCACCCAGCTTGAGTGAAACCTTCAAGGACCACACGGGCCAAAGCATCAGCTCGGAGTCACTCAAGGGGAAAAAGCTGGTGATCAATTTTTGGGCCACCTGGTGCGCCCCTTGCAAGGAGGAATTGCCCACCTTGCAAATTTTTTCAGACTTGCAGGACCCGACTCACACCAGGGTGCTGACCATCAATGTCAAAGAGCCTGCCAGCAGGGCTTTGCGTTTCATGCAGAACAATCAAATCACCCTGCCCTTGGTGCCAGATCCGCAGGGCGAATGGGCCAAAAAATTCGATGTCAAAGTGTTTCCGACCACCTTATTGGTCGCACCGTCTGGTCAGATTCGCTGGCGCATTGTGGGCGAAGTTGACTGGTCTTCGAAAAGCCCGCAAATGTGGCTCGACAGCCTGCGATAATTGGCGTGTTGCGTTGCGCTTTTGCGGCGCAATGACCTGCCTTCGAGGCATTGTCTGATTTTGCAAAGCCTTTGCGCTCGCAACAACTCAGGCTCTTATGCGCCGACAGGTCTAACTTTTATTTCGGAGATCTCTACATGACCCCCGCTCGTCGCTCCCTTCTTCAGGGCGCTGCGTCCTTTGGCGCCCTCTACCTGGCACCTTGGTCCACCGCTTCTGCACAAACGACATCCGCAGCATCCACCCCACGCACGTTCAAACCAACACCAGGCGACTGGCGTACCTTTGAGGTCACCACACGCGTTGACATTGCAAAAGCGAATGGCGTCACACGCGTTTGGTTGCCAGTTCCCAGCGTCAACAGCGAATGGCAAAAATCGGAGGCCAGTGCATTCAGCAGCAATGGCATCGCACGAATGCGCAGCGATGGATTGCAAGGTGTGCAATTTTTGTACGCTGAATTTGCTGCCCACATTGAACAGCCTTATGTCGAAATTACCAGCCGCGTTCAAACGCAAAGCCGAGCGCCTCTTGCGAAAGGCCACGTCCCTGCCGCAACAGAGGATGCTGCAACACTTCAGTATTTCACGCGGGCAACGCACCTGTTGCCAACAGATGGCATCGTGAAGACGACTGCACAAAATGCAATTCAAGGTGCCCAAACAGATTTTGAAAAAGTTCGCGCCATCTACGATTGGGTGGTGGCCAATTCTTGGCGCGAGCCTAAGGTACGCGGCTGCGGCGAGGGCGACATCAAGACCATGCTCGAAACTGGCAATTTGGGTGGCAAGTGCGCTGACATCAATGCTTTGTTTGTTGGACTTTGCCGCTCTGTTGGCATCCCTGCACGAGATGTTTACGGCATCCGCTTGGCGCCTTCTGCATTTGGCTACAAAGAACTGTCTGGCAACCCCGCCAACTTGAAAGGCGCGCAACACTGCCGCGCAGAAGCCTACGTCAAAGGACAAGGCTGGATGGCCATGGACCCAGCCGATGTGGCCAAGGTGATGCGCTTGGAAACGACGACGTGGCTCAAGCGTACCGACCACCCGGTCGTCAAACCGGTGTATGACACTTTGCTGGGTGGCTGGGAGGGAAATTGGATGGCTTTCAACACCGCACACGACCTCAGCCTGCCACAAAGCAAAGGCGATCGCATCGGCTTTTTCATGTACCCCGTTGCAGAAAATAACGAAGGTCGTTTTGACTCTTACGCACCCGATGATTTCAAATATCAAATCTCGGCCAAGGAAGTGAAAGCCGGCTAATTCAAGACTTCGCCAGCGCCGACATCAACGCTGAGGCATGTTGAAAGTTGACACAAATATTTAAATATTTGAGTCAACATGTGTGTTCTCCGTTTCGTTGAATGATCACTCCCGATCGGTGGAGTTTTCAAACAACATGAAGGAAACATCATGACTAAACTTCTCGCAACATTGATCATCGGCGCATTTTCTGCCGCAGCGTTTGCAAGCACACCCGCTACACCTGCAACACCAGCGGTGCCTGTCAAAGCAGAGGCCAAAGCAGACGCCAAGGCCGTAGCCAAAACAGAGGTGAAAGCAGACGCTAAAAAAGCAGACAAAGCTGGCAAAGAAGTTGCAAAAGAAGCCGTCAAAAAATAATCACGGCAGCGACTTGATCCTTCATTGAGCACAAGCTCAATGAGACCGCCGCAGAGCCCCTTTAACAGGGGCTCTGTTTTCATTGAAAGCGCACAGCAGCCAGGCACTGCAAAAGAAGTGCTGTTCGAATAAGATACGGACTTTCAAATTCGAAGTTTGTATGTCTCTATTCCCAAGCATGAACCACCGCGGCGTATGGATCACCACACTCATGGCCTCGGCCATCCTGATGATCACCATGGGCGCACGTCAATCCATGGGGCTTTATGTGGGGCCGCTCAACACCGACACCGGACTTGGCATCGTCACCATCAGTTTGGCCATGGCCATTGGCCAATTCGTGTGGGGCGCCATTCAACCCATTGCTGGCGCTTTTGCAGACAAATACGGCCCACGCCCAGTATTGCTTTATGGCTTGCTGATCTTGGTCATTGGCTCTGCCCTCACACCCTTTGTGACCAGCAGCATGGGCCTAATTTTGACCATGGGTGTCTTAACTGCGATGGGGGCAGGTGCATGCAGCTTCTCTGTCTTGCTGGGTGCCGCAGCGCAGCGCATGCCGACGGAGTCTCGCGGCGTGGCATCAGGCATCATCAATGCAGGCGGGTCTTTTGGCCAATTCGTTTTTGCGCCCATCATTCAAAAATTAATTCAATGGATGGGATGGATGGGGTCGATGTGGTCCATGGCCGCGGTGACCTTGCTGGCCATTCCACTTTTGAATCGTTTAACCAGTGACACACACGCACCTGCCAAAGCCCCCGATCCGGAAGGTGGACTGAAGAAGGCTGTTCGCGATGCAATGCACAACCCAAGCTACCTGCTCTTGCACCTCGGTTTTTTCACCTGCGGCTTTCACATTGCCTTCTTGGTGACGCATCTGCCAACCGAAGTCGGTCTGTGTGGTCTGAGCCCTGCTGTGGCAAGCTGGTCATTGGCCATCATTGGCCTGGCCAATATTTTAGGCAGCTTGTACGCCGGCTCCTGCGTGAATGTGTATCGCAGCAAATATGTGTTGGCCATCATGTACAGCTCACGTGCTGTTTTGGTGGGGCTTTATCTCATCGCCCCTAAAACCGAATGGACCTTTTATGCATTTGCAGTGGGTCTGGGTTTTACGTGGTTGGCAACAGTGCCACCAACGGCCGCCTTGGTTGGCAAATTGTTTGGCATTCGCTACTTGGCTACCTTGTTTGGTCTCACGCTTTTGTCTCACCAAATTGGCGGCTTTTTGGGGGCCTATCTCGGTGGTTTGGCCCTCACCGTGAACGGCGACTATCAATGGATGTGGTGGGCCGACATTGCCCTGTCCGCCTTGGCGGGCCTGATCAACTTGCCCATCAAGGAGGCGCCCATTCTCAAACCGCAAGCGGCTTGATGATGTGAGATTTTCACACGCTTGCGCGCCCTCATGGTTGAACCCGTTGACAAAGACACGCACGTTCCTAAACTGAGACAACGACTCACACTTTGTGCGTCACCCGCTCATCTTTTACGGACTCAGCTATGAAATTTTGCAAAATGCTTGCTCTCGCCAGCGTTGCTTGCCTTGGACTCTCCATGTCAATCTTGAGTCAAGCACAAAATTTTCCGCAAAAAAATATTCAGGTCGTGGTGCCTGTCGCAGCGGGTGGTGGCACCGACTTGTTGGCGCGCAACTTAAGTCAGCGCGTGAGCGAGATTTTGGGACAGCCATTGGTCGTGGAGAATAAGTTAGGGGCCGGCGGAAACATTGGCGTGGAATACGTCATGAAGGCCAAGCCCGATGGTTACACCCTGCTGGTCAGCCCCGCCACCATCGCTACCAATGTGGCTGTATATCGAAAACTGCCCTATGACTTGATCAAAGACTTACAGGCCATCACCTTGATTGGCCAAACGGGTGTGGTGCTGGTGGTTCACCCGTCCGTCAAAGTCAACAATCTCAAAGAGTTCATTGATTTGATGAAGTCCAAGAATGGCGACATGAACTACGGCTCTGCTGGCTTAGGAAGCCCTCAGCATTTGCAGGCAGAGTTTTTCAACCAGCTGGTGGGCATTAAATCAAATCACATTCCTTACAAAGGCCAAGCGCAGGCCATGAACGATCTAATTGGTGGCCAACTGCAATACATGTTCAGCCCCATTCAAAATGCACTGCCTCAAATTCAGCAAGGTCGATTAAAAGCACTCGCTGTGGCTTCAGCCTCCAGGCACAAAGCCATGCCACAAGTGCCCACCTTGAACGAACAAGGCTACCAGGGCGTTGAGTTGACAAATTGGTTTGCGGTGTATGCGCCTGTCAACACGCCACCGGCCGTCGTGAAAAAATTGAATGAGGCCTTTTTACAGGCCGGTAAAGAGCAAAAAATGAAAGAAAAGCTCGACACGCTTGGCTTTGAAAGCTTTTTCACAACAGCCGATGAGGCGACCGATTTCATGCGTTCGGAAATTGTGCGGTGGGCCCGCGTTGCAGCTTACGCTGGCATCAAAGCAGAATAAGGCCCCAGTCTTCTGCCCACGCGTCTGAAAACAGCCGTGTCAATACAGGTAGCGGGGCCAGGTGGCGTATTATCGGCAAAGACTTATATTGACCGATAGTGGTTTCATCATGAAAAAAATCCTCCTTCTAGGTTCAGGCGAACTGGGCAAAGAATTCGTCATCAGCGCCAAACGATTGGGCTGTCATGTCATTGCTTGCGACAGCTATGTGGGCGCACCTGCCATGCAAGTGGCCGATGAATTTGAAGTCTTCAGCATGCTGGATGAAGCGCCATTGCGTGCAGCCATTGCCAAGCACCAACCCGATTTGATCGTGCCCGAAATTGAGGCCATTCGCACCGAAGTCTTGCTGGACGTCGAAAAAGAAGGCTTCGAAGTGATCCCCAGCGCACGCGCTGCCAACCTCACCATGAACCGCGATCGCATTCGCGACGTGGCTGTGGGTTTGGGTGTTCGCACAGCCAAATTCAACTACGCAGAATCCAGTGATGCACTCATGTCACAGGCCAAAGCCATTGGTTTTCCGGTGGTGATCAAACCCGTCATGAGCTCTTCAGGCAAAGGTCAGAGTGTGGCCAAGACCGAAGCGGACATTCAAGCCAGCTGGGACTATGCCTGCGCAGGAATGCGCGGCGATCGGAAAAAAGTCATCGTCGAAGAGTTCATCAATTTTGAATTCGAAATCACTTTGCTGACCATTCGTCAACGCCATGGAACAACCTTGTTCTGCCCCCCCATTGGCCACGTGCAAGAACGCGGCGACTACCAATACAGCTGGCAACCGCAAGCCATGGCGCCTGAGTATCTAAAGGCCGCGCAAGAAATGGCCGAAAAAGTCACAGCCGATTTGGGCGGCGCAGGTTTGTTTGGCGTCGAGTTTTTCGTCACAGCCAAGGAAGTGATCTTCAGCGAACTGAGCCCACGTCCGCACGACACGGGCATGGTGACCTTGATCAGTCAAAATTTGAGTGAGTTTGATTTGCACGCACGTGCCGTTCTGGGTCTGCCCATTCCCGCCATTGAATGTGTGGAAGGGGCCAGTGCCGTGGTGCTGGCAGACCGTGAAGGCAAGCACCCCAGCTTCTCTGGCGTCTCGGCTGCGCTACAAGAACCTGGCGTCGATGTACGCATCTTTGGAAAACCCACCACGCGCCCGTTCAGACGCATGGCAGTCGCTTTGGCCAAAGGTGACAAAGCCTTGGCGCGCGCCCAAGCGGCAGCAGCCAAGATCAGCGTGCACGTGTCGTAAAAGGAAAGGGGCTTTCGCCCCTTGTCGTCAAAAAAGGTGCAGTCGCACCTTTTAAATTACTTCACTTCCGTGATGAATTTGTCGTTGGTGCGGCGAACTTTTTTCATGTTGACCAACCAGTCTTTGTCGGCCTCCCGGTAGCCCAAGGGCAAGATCACGGTGCTGCGCAAACCGCGTGCAGTCAATCCCAAAATCTCATCGACTTTGGCTGGGTTAAAACCTTCCATGGGTGTTGCATCCACCTCTTGCTCAGCAGCGGCAATGAGGGCGGTGCCCAAAGCGATGTAAGACTGCTTGGCAGCATGTTGAAAGTTGGCTTCAGCACCCTTGGCAGGATAGTTTGCCAACAACATCTTGCGATAATTTTCAGCGCCTTCATTGACAAAGCCGCGCACTTCATTGTTGTAGTCAAACATCATGTTGATGCGGTCTGCGGTGTAATCGTTCCAAGCGGCAAACACCAGAAGGTGTGAGCCTTCTGTAATTTGCGCTTGGTTGTTTGCGGCCGCTTGAATTTGTGCGCGCACTTCAGGGTTGGTCACCACAAATACTTCGTAGGGTTGCAAACCACTGGAGGTGGCAGTCAAGCGGATGGCTTCCAGAATCCGTTGCACTTTGTCTTCGGACACGGCCTTTGAGGGGTCCATTTTTTTGGTGGCATAACGCCAATTCAGGGCTTTCAGCAAATCCATTTCGAAATTTCCATTCAGTTAAAACAACACGCGAGTGTAATCGGCTTGATCGTTTTGTTCACAGCCGACTCAATTAGCCTGGCATCTGGCAAGAAGGCGCCCCCAACAAGTTAGGATCTCGACATGTCTAATTGGCTGCCACTCTTTGCAACGCTGTTCATCCAGGCCATGGTCGCTATGGCTTTGCTGACCCTCCCTGTGATGGCACCTGTGGCCGCAAAAGCTTTGGAAGTTTCACCTGCACTGGTGGGTGTTTATGTGGCCATCACCTATGCGGGGGCCATGTTTGCCAGCCTCACCTCAGGCACCACGGTCAGCCGCTTGGGGCCGATTCGGGTCAGTCAATGGGGCTTGGTGTTGTGCGCCGCGGGTCTTTGTCTGTGTGCTGTGCCATGGCTGCCTGCCATAGGCTTGGGCGCATTGCTCATCGGACTGGGTTACGGCCCCATCACGCCAGCCAGCTCCCAAATATTGGCCAGAACCACCCCTCCCGAACAGATGGCATTGGTCTTTTCGATCAAACAAACAGGCGTTCCCGTGGGCGCCATGATGGCCGGCGCCATCGTGCCAACCCTCATGATGGGCATCGGTTGGCAATGGAGCTTGGCGGTGGTTGCCCTAGCTTGCCTCGCCAGTGCGTTGTTGTCGCAGGTTATGCGCGAAGACTTGGACGATTTAAGACAAGCCAATTTACCCTTCCAAATGGGCACCCTCACCTCGCCTTTGCGCATGGTGTTGGGGCACCGTGCTCTGACCACCATGGCGGCCTGCTCATTCATGTTTTCCATGGTTCAGATGTCCTTGACCACCTATTTGGTCACCTATCTACACGATGACCTGACCTACGGCATGGTGAGTGCAGGACTGTTGCTGTCGGTCACGCAAATGGGCGGCATTGGTGGGCGCATTGCCTGGGGTATGGTGGCAGACCGTTGGATGGGCGCTCAAAAAACACTCGCCTTGCTGGCCTGCCTGATGGCCACGAGTGCCTTGGCCACGGCGCTACTGCTGCCCGTGATACCCCCATGGGGTGTTTGGGGCATTTTGCTGGTCTTCGGGGCCTCAGCCATTGGCTGGAATGGTGTTTACTTGGCCGAAGTGGCAAGGCAAGCGCCCGAGGGAAAAGCCAGTATGGCCACCGGCGGCACACTCACCTTTACATTTTTAGGGGTGGTCATTGGCCCCCCTCTGTTTGGCGCATTGTCGTCCGCTTTCGGCACGTATCGCGCAGGCTTCTTGGCACTGGTCGTGACATCTGGTTTGTGCGCTTGGGTACTTTACCGGCTTAAGCCAAGTGCCGAGCTTGTGTCCGAATAAAGTCGGCCCCCTTTTCAGCAATCATGATGGTGGGCGCGTTGGTATTGCCAGACACAAGATGCGGCATGACAGAGGCGTCGATCACCCTCAAATTTTGCAAACCGTGCACACGCAATTCCGAATCAACCACGGCCAGGGGGTCGGTTGCCGGACCCATTTTGCAGGTACCCACAGGATGGTATTCCGTGTCGGAGTGATCTCTTAAAAAGTTTTCGACCTGCGCTGGATCGTTGGCCGTCAACGGGTAAAGCATCTGCCCTTGATAGCTTGACAAACCAGCTGATGACATGATTTTCAATCCCAACTGAGTGCCCGCAACCATGGTTTGCAAATCTGCCTTGTCTTTGAAAAATGCAGGATCGATCAGTGGTTTTTCCATAGGATTGCGACTGGCCAAACTCAGGCTACCGCGACTTTTGGGACGCATCAATGTCACATGCAATGTGAAGCCATGGCCCCAGTGCATTTTTCTGGCATGGTCATCCACAATGCCCGTGCACAAGGCCAATTGAATGTTGGGATACGCCGAGTTGCCTTCGGTGGAAACAAAGCCTTGCGTCTCAGACACGTTGGAGGTAATCCAACCGGTACGTTGCGTGCGCCACTCCCACATGGCTTTGAGCATGTACCAAGTGCCTCGCAACGAAAAGCCCATGGCATCTTTAATTTTGGGTGTTTTATAAATTAAAACAGTGGTCACGTGGTCTTGCAAATTCTGACCTACACCTGGCAACTCATGGACCACGGGAATGCCCATGTCTTGCAAATGCAGCGCTGGGCCAATGCCTGACAACATGAGCAACTGCGGCGAACCAAAAGCGCCGCCTGACAAGATGACTTCTTTGCGGGCACGCACTTCGTGTGGCACACCGTTGATGCTGTAACGCACACCAACAGCACGCTGACCGTCCATCACAATTTGCGTGGCATGCGCATGCGACACCACTTGCAAGTTCGCTTGGTGTTGGTGCGGCTCGATGTAAGCCCGCGCAGCGTTCCAACGTTCGCCAGACTTTTGGGTCACTTGCCCTGGTGAAACACCATATTGCTGTTCGCCGTTGTAGTCGGGGTTAAACGGAATGCCCTGCTCTTGGCAGGCTTGAACAAAGGCCTTGTTCAATGGGCTGGGGCTTCTAAGGTAACTGACATTCAAAGGGCCACCAACGCCCCGGTAGGCCGTGGCACCAAAGCATTCGTTGTTTTCAGATTTTTTAAAATACGGCAGAACTTCTTGATAAGACCAACCCGTGTTGCCTAAGTTCGACCAACTGTTGTAGTCCTGCGAGTTGCCTCGGGTGTAGACCATGGCGTTGATAGAAGAGCTCCCCCCCATCACTTTGCCGCGCGGCTGAAAACCTTTGCGGCCATTAAAACCTGCTTGCGGTAGGGTGTTGTAACCCCAGCTGTTGATGTTCAAAGAGGCCGTGGCAGCAAACCCAAGCGGAGCCCTGACGAAGACGGAATTATCTGGGCCACCCGCCTCCAACAAGCACACAGTGTGATGCAAGTCTTCGCTTAACCTGCCGGCAACACAGCAACCTGCCGAGCCACCCCCCACCACCACGTAGTCAAATTCTGAATGGGTCATGTTATTACCTCGTGACAATGGGAAAATTACCAGGCGCCTTGTCGATCATGCTGAAGAACAAAGCAAGATCGAGCGTACTGCCTTCAATTTTGGTTTGATCGGACAACACCAAATCTTTGCCATTGGCTTGACCAAGCACCATTTTCATAAAAAAAGGCCGCGTCAAGGTCAGTGTTGCATTGGCATCGTGCGCTGGTTTTTGTTGAACATGGTGAAGCACAGAATTATTCAAGGTCAACACAAATTTCTGATGTGTGTCGGAAAAAATCAAATTGATTTTGAGTTTTTTCCCTTCGGCCTTGTTGGCATTGACTGATGCAGCCATCGCTTCTAGAAAGCGCTCAACCGGCGTCTGAATGAGCATGTCAAGAAGTCCATCACGCGACATGCCTTTGTCGGGGGGGCCTTCACGCAACTCCAACGCGCCAGTGAGATAAAAGTTACGCCATGCCGACGACTCTGATGCATAGCCCAGCTTCTCAAACGTCAAGGCCAGCAAGGCCTTGATCTGTTCATGTTGAGGCGACACGTAAACCGCGTGCTTGAGCAACTCTGCCGCCCAGCGCAACTCGCCCTTGGCAACAGCCTCTTGTGCCGCAGCATAGACTTTGTCGACGCCGCCCATCAAGTTGACATATCTTTCTGAGGCCTGAAGCGCTGGCAAGGGGTCTAGATTGGCCGGATGCGCATCGAACCAGCCCATGTAGTTTTGATAGACCGCCTTCACGTTGTGACGCACTGTGCCGTAGTAGCCACGGACGCTTAAATGTGCGTCCAGCGATGGCGGCAGTTTCAGTATTTCTGAAATTTCGGAGGCATTCAAACCCGCGTTCATGTGTCGCACAGTTTGATCGTGGATGAATTGATATGTGTCGCGCTGCTTTGCGATGAAGTCTTGGATTTGAGGTTTTCCCCACACCGGCCAATGGTGTTGGTTGAAAACCACCTCTGAGTTTTGCACGTGACGCAGTGAATCATCCAAGTAGGAGGCCCACTTATTGGCATCGCGCACCTTGGCACCCCGCAGGGTGTACAAATTGTGCAAGGTGTGGCCCATAATTTCAGCACCGCAAAAGGCTTTGAAATCTGGCAGGTAAAACGTGAATTCGGCGGGTGCCTCGCTGCCCGGCGCATTGTGAAATACAAAACGCACGCCATCCAGCGTCATGGTTTGTTGGTTCAAATGCACCGTGGTGTTGGGCGACAAAATACCCATCTTGCCAAATGCGACGGCTTTGCCAAGGCCATTGTCTATCAAGCCTTTTTCATTGCGGGGCAAGCGACTGCCATACATGTACATGGCACGCCGACCCATGGCGGGACCCATGAGAATATTTTCACTGGTAGCCTCCTCCATGAAACCAGAAGGCGCCACAATGGGCAAATGACGTGCCTTGGCTTCCTGCGCACTGACCACGCCCAATGCGCCGCCAAAATGATCTGCGTGGCTGTGCGTGAACACCAAGGCCGATACTTTGTGGGGGCCTAAATGTTTTCGTGCAAAGGCCAAAGCTGCTGCCGAGGTTTCCTGCGCCGTTAAGGCGTCAACCACAATCCAGCCTGTTTTGCCTTGAATCAGGGTCATGTTGGCCAAATCAAAACCGCGCAGTTGCCAGATGCCATCTGTCACCTTGAACAGCCCAATTTGATTGTTCAACGTGGCTTGACGCCACAAGTTGGGGTGGGTGGAGCTGGGTGCTTCGCCCTTGACAAATCGAAAGGCATCAAAGTCCCATATTACTTTGCCCTGCTCATCTGTCACCTGACCTGTTGGGGCTGCAATGAAGCCTTTTCGAGCATCACTTTGGGCCAGCCAGTCTGGCATTTCTTGGCCACTTGCACCCAGCAATGGGGTGTCCGCAAGCTTTGACGTGACGTCGGATTTCTGGCACGACACCAAAACCAATGCGCCCATCAAATAAACAATGGCACTGAATGCGCGTGTGATTGTCCAACGAAAAAACATCGAGGTTCCGATCTCAGTGGGTGGCACCCATGCCAATTTTGACATCGCCTGTGCCATCGTTCAGATGATGCACCAAAACACCCAAGGCGCAGCGTAGCGCTTGTGACAAGGCATCAGAACTCATGCTGGCCAATGATGCACCTGCGCGCTTGGCAGCCTGTGCTGGCAAAAGCGGGACATGCACAAATCCACTGGGAATGTCCGTATTGGCCAGGATGTGCTGCAAGCCATAAAACACCTGATTGCAAACAAAGGTACCCGCTGTTTGAGAGATGGCCGCCGGATGGCCATCGGCCTTGAGCTGCGCGGCCATTTTTTTGATGGGCAACGTTGAGAAATAGGCAGCAGGCCCGTTGGCAATGACCGGCTCATCGATGGGTTGCTCGCCTGCGTTGTCAGGTATTCGCGCATCACACACATTGATGGCAACACGCTCAATGGAAAATTCGCTGCGACCATCGGCTTGTCCCAATGCAATGACGGCGACAGGTTGATGCTGATGGAGGGCAGCCGAAAGCGCGGCCAATGATTCAGAAAATACACAGGGCAACATTTCAGCCACCACCTGCACGTCTTGAATTGTTTGACCGTGCAAAATCTGCGCCACTTCCCATGAGGGGTTGAGGGATTCGCCGCCAAAGGGTTCAAATCCTGTGATCAAAATTTTCAAAAAAATGCTCCCATTCAATTTGGCAATGACACGGCATTTATCATGGCGCATTGCATGAATTCATTTTAGGGAGGATACCCGCATGACCCATCCAAACTTGCATGACTTAAATTCGCAAGCACTCGGTGCTGGCCCCATGGGGGACATTGCTGACATAGGCTTCATTGGCTTCATTGGCATAGGCAACATGGGGTTTGCCATGATGGCGCGATTGCTTTCACAAGATTGGCATTGCGCAAGCTATGACATCGAGCCTGCTCAAAACCAGAAAGCCTTGCAACTGGGTGCGCAGGTTTTGCCCAGTCCCGCAGACATTGGCAAACTGTGCAGAGTTACTTTTATTGTGGTGGTCAATGCGGCACAAGTGGAGACAGTCTTGTGGGGCCCTAAGGGCTTGCTCAGCACCTCGAAACCAGGGGATGTGATTTATTTGTGCCCTACGCTGGGACCTTTGGACGTGTCCTCGACGGCACATCGTGCCAAGCGACTTGGCGTTGACATCATGGATGCGCCGATGTCCGGCGGCCCGGTACGGGCCAGAGAAGGTCAAATGAGTTTGATGCTGGCAGGTCCAACCCCTGTCCTTCAATCACACACACGGCTGCTGGATGCCATCACACCACATCGTTTCACCATCAGCGAAACAGCAGGTGATGCAGCCAAAACCAAATTGGCCAACAACTTGTTAGCCGCCATTCATTTGGCAGGCATCAGTGAAGTATTGGCCATGGCCCAAGCTTGGGGCCTGAATGCGCAAACCACCTTGAATGTGATGCAAGCCAGCAGCGGTCAAAGTTGGATAGGACAAGACCGCATGCAGCGCGCTCTTCAAAACGACTTTGCACCAAGAGCCCACACATCACTTTTGGCCAAAGACACACAACTGGCCATGACGGCATGTGAATCACTGGGAAGTGCAAAACCCCAACTGGGTCTGTTGGCCACACATTTGTTTGCGGAGGCTTGCGCGAATGGTTACATGGACCATGACGATGCCAGCCTTTTTCTGAAAGCGGGTGGCCAAGCTGAGGTTTGAAGTTTAGGCGTAAAAAGCTTCCACCGTGCCTTTGAGTTTGATCATCAAAGGGTTGCCCTTGCGGTCCAATGTTTTGCCTGCAGGAACCTTGACCCACCCCTCGCTGATGCAGTACTCCTCGACATCATGCCGGTCTTTGCCATTGAAGCGAATGCCAATGTCGTGCGCAAACACTGCAGCAACATGGAATGGACTGCGAGGGTCAATGGAGAGATGGTCTGGTAAGGCTGGGCGAGTGTTTGTATCGGTCATTTTGGAAAACAGTTGAATTCAAGCAAGTGCTGATTTTCCAACATTTTTGTGCGCTTTCACCTTACTCCGTGCTGATGTTGGCTTGCTTGATCAGATTGCCATACTTTGCAAATTGAGTTTTGAGGTCGGCTGACAATTCGTCTGGGCTTGTGCCTCTGGGACTTAAACCCAGACCCAACAATTGGTCCTTGATGGCGGGATCCGCAATTGCCTTCACAATTTCTGCATGTAATTTTTGCAAAATGGGTTTAGGTGTGCTGGCGGGGGCCATCAAAGCAAACCACGAATTGAATTCAAAGCCACTCAAACCAGACTCGGACACTGTCGGCACGTCGGGGAACTGCGGCAAACGCTTGGGGGTTGTCACGGCTATTAGGCGCAACTTTCCTGCCTTGATCAAGGCATTGACAGTTGCAATACCTTGAAACGCCACTTGCACTTCGTGTCCCGCAACACCAACGGCAGCCTGCGTGGCACCTTTGTAGGGCACGTGTGTCAATTGAACACCAGCCTGGGATGCAAACAAGGCCATGGCAATGTGCTGCGGACTGCCATTGCCGCCCGAGCCGTAATTGATTTGACCAGGTGATTTTTTGGCGGCCGCAATCAAATCAGCAGCAGTTCGAATGCTGGAGTCTGCAGGCACCACAACCCCCCACTCCACTGTGGCCACCAAGGAAATAGGTTCAAAATCTTTTTGAATGTCCCAAGGCATTTTGGACTGCAAGTTGGGCAACATGGTCATGATGCTGTCATTGAAGCCACCCAAGGTGTAGCCATCGGGTGCAGATTTGGCCACTCTGTCTGCGCCAATTAAACCTGCCGCGCCCGCTTGATTCTCAACTGCAATGCTGGCCCCCATATTGGTGGCAACTTTTTGCATCACAATGCGTGCAGCATTGTCGACGGCACTGCCTGCCGCCAAAGGCACAATCAATTTGATCGGTTTTTGGGGGTACACGTTGGACTGCGCCATGGCTGACAAACTCAGAAGGCTGGCAAGTCCAAACAAGGACAGGCTCCGCCAGCGCGTGTTGACCCATGTGGCACCCTGTACCCATGACAATGCTTGTGTGTTCATATCGAAGTCTCCGGCTTAATGCTTAAGGGCAGTCAATGGACTGATGGCCAATTGTGAGGCCAATTCATGCAACTGTTTGACCAAACTGGGGGCCAAAAGCACGCCTTGTTTTTCGTGGTCCATGCGCTTTTGATGACTCTGTTCGCCAGGCAGCCAAATGCGTTCAACACCCGGCATGCGCTGCGCGCCGCGCAACTCACGGACCAATTGGTCAACGTTGCGCTTGAAGTCTTGAATGTCGCCAAATGCAGCTGGATCGATCACTGCAATGGCTTGGCCTGTGTTGGTGGTGGTGGAGAAGTCTTTGTTGAAATCGATCACTTGACTGCCCATGGCAGCACCATTCAAGGTGCCAGCCAAAATACCGACGATGAGCGAAAGGCCATACCCTTTGTACCCGCCGATGGGCAACAAAAAACCTTCGTCACTTTTGGTGGGATCGAGCAATGGCTTCCCTTGACGGTCGATCATCCAACCCTCTGGCATCATCTCTCCGCGTTGCGCTTTGGCTTTGACTTTGCCATAGGCTGCAACCGTAGTGGCCATGTCCAACACCACAGGCGGCTCCTGTAGGGTTGGAATGGCTGCAGCAATGGGATTGGTTGAGAGCAGCATGTCCAAACCACCCCAGGGCGGCAGGTGATTGGCGTTGCCCACCGCAAAGTACAAACCGATCATGTCGTGCTTCAACGCCATGCGTGCATACAAAGAAGCCGGCCCTGCATGGTTGCTGAGCCGACTGCCAACCCATGCAATGCCGGCCGAACGGGCCTTGTGGATGGCAAGCTCCGTCGCCCGCTTCATGACCAAATGGCCCATGCCATTGTCGCCATCGATCAGGGCCATGGCCGTTCGTTCTTGAATGATTTGGATGTTGGGTTTTAAATTCAAACCACCCGACAAAATTCTTTTGGCATAGGGCACCAGTCGAATGACGCCATGACCATCCGAGCCTTGCATGTCCGCTTCCGTCATCAGCTCACCAATGGTTTTTGCATCTGACTCGGGCAGGCCCAAGGCGGTCATGGCACTGGCAATGAAGGCCTCTAGTTGTAAGCTGCTAACTCTGAATTCAGACATTTTTCATCCGGTGTTGAAGGGCCATCACAGCACAATCTGGGCTGGTAAAGACTGGCGCGATTGTGACAGTTTGTGCCAATGGCTGCGCCGCAGCCATTGAAAACTGAGCCAGCATGATGGCGTCGCATGCAGGCAAACTGCCAACCGCATCTGCAACCCTTTGGTGGTGTTCTTGCGCTTGCCCTTTGGCCAACGCATCCATGGCCAGCGGCACATGCACGCCCAAAAAATTCACCCGCCGCTGATGTTGTGATGACATGGCCATGAACTCTTCTCGCATGGTGTCAATTGACGCAGCGAAAGTGGCGACCAACGCAATGCTCACCTCCTCCGTGTCGTCTGGTTTGGCACGACAGGCTGTTTGCAAAACTTCTTCAAACATGGCTTCATTGGGCTTGAGCGTGGGGATGCCCGTGGCTTTGGCGGCGGCCTCAATGGCCTCGCCAAAAGCAGAGCACGTGAACAAAATACCCTGACACCCGGTTCGCTTGGCGTACTGCGCCAAATCGATAAACCGCTCAACCATGTCGGCCGTCAAATGACCTGCTGCGGCATGATCGCGCGACAAACTGTCGTCCAAAATATTCTGAAGCTTGGCTTCAGGCCACAATTTTTCAAACGATGCATTAACAGGCGCAATGGCCAAGGGCGTGGCGTGAATCAGTGCAATTCGGGGTGCACTCATCATTCAATCCGAATGCCGGTCTTTTCGATCACGGGTTTCCAGCGGCTCATTTCTTCTTTGATGAACTCGGTTGCAGACTCTGGCGTTGAGTCTGTGGTTTCCATGGCCAATTGCTTGAGCTGATCCACCAAGCCAGGATCTTTCAAAACCTTTGCAGTCGCTGCGGCCAAGATGTCAATGACGGCCTTGGGCGTGCCTGCAGGCGCCGCAACGCCATTCCATAGCACCGCCTCAAAGCCCTTGATGCCCAGTGCTTCGTTCACGGTAGGCACATCAGGCGCCAACGTCGAACGCTTGCTGGATGCAATGGCCAAAATTTTGGCCTGACCCCCTTGGTGCAAGGGCAACGCAGAGCCCAACGCATCAACCATGGTTTCAGTTTGGCCACCCAACAGGGCGGGTTTGGCTTGACCGCTGCCTTTGTATGGAATGTGCTCAATTTTGGCACCTGACTCCATGAGGAATCGTTCCATCGACAGATGCAAATAGGTGCCCTGCCCGGGCGAGCCATATCTGAACTTGGTGGGATTGGCTTTGGCCTGGTCAATCAGGGCCTTCAAAGTTTGCGGCGACTCCTTGTTGGCCATCACCACCACAGCGGACCCGCCCACCACGGCAATGGTGGCGAAGTCTTTGAGATAGTCGTATTGGGGCTTCAGAGCCATCAAGTTGTACAGCGCCAAATTAGAGGCCGTCCCAAACAACAAGGTATGGCCATCGGCTGGACTGCGTTTGACCTCGAGAGAGCCAATGGCCCCGCTGGCGCCCGCTTTGTTGTCGACAATGACAGTTTGATTCAGAACGCGCGACAAGCCTATGGCATATTGCCTGGCGAAAATATCTGTGGGCCCGCCAGCTGGAAACGGCACGATCAGACGAATTGTTTTGCTAGGGAAATTGGTTTGTGCCTGAGCGCTCAAAGGCCCAACCGATGCGCAAGCGATCAGGGTGATGGCTGTGAGAATGGCGCGTCGCTGGCGCTTAAAAAAGTAAACCACATTGTCTCCTTTGAATTGTTGTTTTGCTTGGTCACTGCCAATGCCTCAAAACATCATAAGACGATCAATGCAGCGTTTACAAGCCAGCGTTCCGCCATTCGGGCTGGTGTGAAGATGGCTCACACCCAAGGCCGGCCATTTGAATGGCGTGAATGGCGCAGTACTCGTCGCGGTCGGATGCGTCCCCACTCACACCCACCGCACCGATCACCGTCGACTGCGCGTTCAAGATCAACACACCACCTGGTACCGGAATGAAGCGGCCGTCGGAGACCGATGCCAGTGCACTTTGGAAAGCGGGTCGGTTGGCCAATCGGTCTCGAATCAATCGAGTTGACATGCCCATGCCCAAGGCTGCCCATGCTTTGCCAAAGGCAATGTCGTAGCGCAAGATGCCACAACCATCTTCACGTTGAAATGTCAGCAATTGGCCGCCGGCGTCCAGCACTGCGACAGCCAATGGCAGGAGTCCCTCTCGCTGACGAACAGCCAAGCATTCGGACAAGATGGCATTGGCTTGCGCAAGGCTCAAGCTGGTTTGAAGGGAATGAAGTTGCTCGTTCATGGTGTGAAGTATTGTTCTTGGCGGGTTGAAATTTGGTCAGACCAATTAGGGTTACCTTGGATAAGAAAAAAACCACAAGGGTGTGATACTGCAAAAAGTTTAAGACACCTGTTCTTGCAAACACGTTCACAAGAATGCAATTTTTAGGGATTTTCTAATGGCCAGTGTATCGATCCAATCCGTTAAAAAGAATTTTGGCGAAGTTCCCATCCTTCACGGTGTTGACATTGAAATCAAAGACGGCTCATTCACTGTTTTGGTGGGTCCCTCAGGTTGCGGCAAATCTACGCTTCTGCGAATGATTGCTGGCTTGGAAGAAGTCAGCGATGGCGAAATCTTGATTGGCAACAACCGTGTCAACGACCTCCCCCCCAAGGCCCGTGATATTGCCATGGTTTTTCAAAACTATGCGCTCTACCCACACATGACCGTTGGAGAGAACATGGCGTTCTCCCTCACATTGGCCAAGCGCCCGCAAGCAGAAATTGATCAAAAAGTAGCACGCGCGGCCGACATCTTGGCCTTGGGCGCATTGCTCGATCGTTACCCCCGTCAGCTCTCGGGCGGACAGCGTCAACGCGTGGCCATGGGCCGGGCCATTGTTCGCGACCCACAAGTATTTTTATTTGACGAGCCCTTGTCCAACCTCGATGCCAAACTTCGCGTGGCCATGCGCAGCGAAATCAAAGAACTGCACCAACGTTTGCAAACCACCTCGATTTACGTCACCCACGATCAAATTGAAGCCATGACCATGGGCGACCAGATTGTCGTGATGCGAGATGGCCGCATTGAGCAAACTGGCTCACCGCTTGAGCTCTACGATTTGCCAGCCAACCAATTTGTAGCCGGCTTCATTGGGTCACCCGCCATGAACTTCTTGCCCGGCAAACTGCTGGTCAATTCGGGGCATTGCCAAGTGGAATTGCACGACGGACTCAAACTCGACTTGCCACACCCCGTCAAAGGACAACACGGCCAGCCCGTGGTTTTTGGCACACGCCCAGAACATCTCTCTTTGGTCGATGGCAGTGGCATCACAGCGCAAGTGGCTGTGATGGAACCCACTGGCATGGACACTTTTGTGGCGTGCCGTCACGAAGGCGTGGAGTTTTCTGCCGTGTTCCGCGAGCGTCACGATTTCCAACTGGGCAGCACCATCCACTTGCAACCCGACATGGCCCGTGCGCATGTGTTTGACGCAGCCACTGGCGTGCGCCTTGTTGCTTAATTCATTTCATTTTTATAGTTTTCGTTTCTTTCTCGTCGCTAAACCACTCAAATAGGAGACATTTCATGACAAAACTGAATCGACGCGACTTCTTGGAAAGCTCAGCCGGCGTAGCGGCAGCTTCCACCACACTGGGCATGGGGGCCATGGCAGTCAGTCCGGCAGCACACGCTCAAAACCTCAGCTTCAAACCCGAAAAAGGTGCCAAGCTGCGTGTTTTGCGTTGGAGCCGATTTGTGCAAGGCGACATTGACGCCTACATGGCCAATGTGAAAAAATTCACGGCACTCACAGGTGTTGAAGTCCGCGTCGACAACGAAGGTTGGGAAGACGTGCGACCCAAGGCTGCCGTAGCAGCCAACACAGGCGCAGGTCCCGACATCATTTTGTCAACCAACGACGACGCCAACTTGTACCCCGAGAAGCTGCTGGACGTCACAGATTTGTGCGAGTACTTGGGTAAAAAATATGGTGGTTTCTACCCATCGTGCCACGCTTACTTGCGCCCAGATGGCAAAAAATGGATTGGCGTACCCTTGGGTGCTGCCGGTGCCATGATGGTGTATCGCCAAAGTCACCTCAAGGCCGCAGGTTTTGACAGCTTTCCCAAAGACACAGATGGCTTTTTGAAATTGCTCAAAGCCTTGAAGGAAAAAGGTACGCCAGCCGGCTTCGCGCTGGGCAATGCCACAGGCGATGGCTTGTGGTGCAATTGGCTCATCTGGGCCTTTGGCGGCAAATTGGTCGATGCCAACAACAACGTTGTCATCAACAGCCCCGAAACCATCAAGGCGTTGGAATACGCCAAAGAAATGTACGCCACGTTTGCCCCTGGCACACTTTCTTGGCTCGACCCCAACAACAACAAAGCATTCTTGGACGGTCAGGTCAGCCTCACCAACAACGGCATTTCAATTTATTACGCAACCAAAACATCCACAGATGAAAAAGTGCGTGCATTGAATGCTGACGTGCACCATGCGGCTTACCCCATCGGCCCCGTTGGTACGCCCACAGAATCGCACCTGTTCTTCAACCAAATGGTCATGAAGTACACCAAGTATCCAAATGCAGCCAAAGAGTTCTTGCGCTTCATGATGGAGAAAGAACAATTTGACCCCTGGTTGACCGCTGCCGGTGGTTACATTGCGCACCCCTTGGATGCTTACGCCAAAACTGCAATTTGGACTTCCGATCCCAAACACACGGCTTATCGCGATTGCGTGAAAAACATGCGTCCTGCAGGTTATGCCGGCAAGTTGGGTTATGCATCCGCCGGATCTGGCGCCGACTTCATTGTGGTCAACATGGTGGCCGAGGCTGCCAGTGGTTCCAAAACCCCCAAGGAAGCAGCAGAACGCGCACAGAAACGTGCCGAGCGTTATTACAAAGTCTGATCTTCGTTCTTAACTGAAAAAACCCCATGACACCCTTGCTCGAGAGAATTCAGAACAGCCGCAATGTGCTCGGCTTGATCTTTATGATGCCCGCAACATTATTGTTGTTGCTGTTTCTGACCTACCCTCTCGGCTTGGGTGTTTGGCTGGGCTTTACAGACACCAAGATTGGCCGCGAAGGCCATTGGATTGGTTTAGAAAACTATGAGTTTCTTCTAACAGACAGCGTCACCCAGCTCGCACTGTTCAACACCATGTTTTACACAACAGTGGCCAGTGTGCTCAAGTTCTTCTTGGGACTTTGGTTGGCATTGCTGCTGAATAAAAATTTAAGATTCAAGTCCTTCTTTCGTGCAGTCATTTTGCTGCCCTACATCGTTCCAACGGCCTTGTCCGCCATTGCATTTTGGTGGATCTTTGACTCGCAGTTTTCCATCATCAGCTGGATGTTGATGAAAATGGGCTGGATTGACAGCTACATTGACTTTCTAGGTTCTCCCTGGAATGCCCGTTTGGCAACACTCTCTGCCAATGTTTGGCGCGGTGTGCCTTTCGTTGCCATTACCCTGTTGGCGGGTTTGCAAACCATATCGCCTTCGTATTACGAAGCATCGGCCATTGACGGCGCTACACCTTGGCAGCAGTTTTGGCATGTCACGCTGCCTTTGCTGACGCCCATCATTGCCGTCACCATGACATTTTCTGTGCTGTTCACTTTCACAGACTTCCAGCTCATTTACGTCATCACCCGCGGTGGCCCCTTGAATGCAACACACCTGATGGCCACCTTGTCATTCCAACGCGCCATTCCAGGCGGCGCACTTGGAGAAGGTGCCGCCATCGCCATCGCCATGGTGCCCTTCTTACTGGCCGCCATTCTCTTCAGTTATTTTGGACTTCAACGCCGCGCATGGCAACAAGGCGGTAGCGACAAATGAGCAAAGACAATCAAGACACCGGTGGCATGTCCTACTTGGACACCAACACCACCAAACTACTCAAAATTTACCTGCCCTTGGGTTTGTTCCTGTTCGTTTTGCTCTTCCCTTTCTATTGGATGGGCATCACCACGTTCAAGCCTGACAACGAACTGCTCTCGCGTGATGGCAACCCTTTCTGGATCATCTCGCCCACCATGGCGCACATTGAAAAGTTGCTGTTCAAAACCGAATACCCGCAATGGATGTGGAACACGGTGGTGGTGTCTGTCACCTCAACCTTCTTCTCTTTGTTTGCCTCTGTGTTGGCGGCATATGCCATTGAACGTTTGCGTTTCAAAGGTGCCAAGCAAACCGGCCTGGCCATCTTTTTGGCCTACTTGGTACCACCGTCTATTTTGTTCATTCCGCTGGCATCGGTCATTTTTCAACTGGGCTTGTTTGACACACGCCTGGCGCTGATTCTCACTTACCCCACGTTTCTCATTCCCTTTTGCACATGGTTGCTCATGGGCTATTTCCGGTCCATTCCCTTTGAATTGGAAGAGTGCGCCATGATTGACGGCGCCAATCGTTGGGAAATTTTGATCAAAATTATTTTGCCTTTGTCTGTACCAGGGCTCATTTCTGCGGGCATTTTCGCCTTCACACTTTCTTGGAATGAGTTCATCTACGCACTCACGTTCATCTCGTCAAGTGAGGTCAAAACAGTTCCTGTTGGCGTTGTCACCGAGTTGGTAGAGGGCGACGTTTATCACTGGGGCGCATTGATGGCCGGCGCCCTTTTTGGCTCATTGCCTGTGGCTTTTATTTACTCGTTCTTTGTCGAATATTACGTGTCTGGCATGACAGGTTCCGTCAAAGAGTAAAGCCCCAAGAAGCCCAATGAAACCCCAAGCACCCCACCGCAGGCTTCAAAGCGGTGGGACTTCTCAATGAATTGAGGATGTGATGAAGAAAACTCATTTTCCTAGTTGGCCATTCATTGCCTCAGTGGCCGCTTGCACCTTCATGCTTTCACAATCTGTGTTGGCTCAAAACTGGCCCAGCAAGCCCATCAAACTCATCACCTCTGCCGCTCCTGGCGGCATTGTGGACATTTACGCCAGAAGGCATCAACCCCACTTGCAAAGTGAATTGGGGCAACCCATCATGGTTGAAAACAAACCGGGTGCTTCCGGCGCCATTGCAGGCGATGCTGCCGCCAAATCAGAGGCAGATGGACACACACTCTTTATGGGCAGTCAAAATGAGTTGGGCTTGATTGGTCAACTGGGGGTGCCTGTGCGTTATGACCCTGTCAAAGATTTCTCAACAGTAGGACTCACCATTGCGGGTTATCCCATTTTGATGGTCAACGCCCAAATGGGCGTCAAAAACGTGGCGGAACTGGTGGCCTACATGAAGGCTAAAAATACCACTTTCGATTGCGGTGGCAGCGGCACAGCCACCATTGGACATTTTGTGTGCGCTGCGTTTGCCGTGCGCACTGGCTCCAAAATTCAGTATGTCCCCTACAAATCCAATGTGCCGGCCATGACCGATGCAGCATCGGGTCAAGTGCAGTTGGTGTCCGCCTTTTACAGCGAAGTCATTCCATTCATCAACACCGGAAAGTTGATTCCATTGGGCGTGTTTGGCGCAACGCGCTTGCCATTGCTCCCCAACGTTCCCACCATGGAAGAGCAAGGACTGAAGGACTTAGAACTTCAAAGCTACACGGTTTACACCGTGCCCACAGGTACACCAGTTGCTGTGCAGCGAAAGCTCAATGCGGCCATTTTAAAAGCCGCCAATCACCCTGATGTGATGGACAAAGTGAAAGCCGCTGGCGGCATTTACATCGACATGAATTTAGAAGAAACACAGGCTTGGCAAAAACGCATCCAAGCCCGCTGGAACAACATTGTCCAAGAGACAGGCATCAAGCTCGAAAAATAATCGACCCCAAGTGCCCCACGTGCGGTTTCACTGCCCCGCAGGACGCGCAGGAACCGTGACAGCCCTGCCTAAATGCAGGCCAGAGTCGAGCAAGATGGTTTCACCGGTGACGGTGCGAGCACCATCCACCAACCAGATGATTGATTCAGCCACATCTTCTGCGGTACACGCTCGCCCCAACGGCGTGGTTTGCTCATACTGAGTCTTGAGTTTTTCAAAGTTCTCCTGGCCTACGCCATCCACAAACCACCGTGTCGTGATCATGCCGGGGCAAACCGCGTTGACCCGAACATCAGGCGCCAATGTGCGCGCCAGGTGCAGCGTCATGGCGTTCATAGCACCTTTAGACGCAATGTAAGGCACACTCGATCCAATGCCCAAGGCACCCGCAACAGAAGACACATTGACAATGCAACCTTGTGATATTTTGAGGTGCGGAACGCAGGCGCGCACCATCTGAAAAGTACCCAAAACATTGACCTCAAAAATGCGCTGAAACACTTCAGCATCCAGCGCATCCCAGTTGGCTCCCCCTGAAAAAGTGGTTATGCCAGCGTTGTTGACCAATGCATCCAAACGGCCCCATTTGGACAACGCAGCTGCCACCATGTCTTTGCAAGCTTGGTCAACAGAAACATCCGCTTTGAAAAGCAATGTGTCAGCGCCCGCTGCGCGGCAAGCAGCTTCCGTCGCCATTGCTTCGGACTCACTTTTGGCATAGTTGATGACCAGGTTGTAGCCAAGCCGAGCCAATCCCAGCGCAGTTGCAGCCCCCACGCCCGTGCCCGACCCCGTAACCAAAGCGACCTTCTTGTTAGACATGGTTTTCCTTTCGAATATTAAAAAACTTGATGCGTATCAAGTTTTTTTCAGATTACTTGTTTAAGATTAAACATCACTTTGAAAGGTTTTGTATGAAATTACTGGTTGCAATCGATGGCTCTAAAGCTTCTGAAGGCGCTGTGAAGTATGCCGCTCGACTGTTCAACAGCTTGAACACCGAAAGCCACATCACTTTGATCACCGTCCTCGACGACAGTTCGCTCCGTTTGTTTAAGAAACACACGCCCAAAGGCGCCGTGGAAGACTATCTGCGTGAGATGGCCGACAACAACTTGGCATGGGCCATTAAGTATTTGAACAAAACCAAATTGCCACACGACATGTCCATCCGTTACGGACACCCCAGCGAGCAAATCATGAAAGAAGCTCAGTCCGGCAAATTTGACATGATCATCATGGGCACCAAAGGACGTTCGTCCTGGGCGGACACCGTGATTGGTTCTGTGGCGCAACGCGTTGTGGCCACTTCGAAGATTCCTGTGGTCTTGGTGAAGAACTAAAGCCGCGCATGGCTTGCTGACATTCACTGGCAAGCCATGCTCATTTCCCCATGAAAATTTCCAGACTCTTTCAACCACGAAATCCGCTCTTTTGGCTTTTGCTTGTGCTGAATTTGCTCTCCATGGCCTTGTCACATGTGGCGCAAAATGTGGCACTCAACACCTTGGGCACAACACTGCTTGTGCTGACAGCGCTTGCCAATGCTTTGCTAAGCGCTTATTTGGCTTGGCGCCTGGTCAAGTCTTAGTTTTACGCGCTTTCTTTTTTTCTTTTTGCAACGCGTCTTTTTTGGCGGCCCGTTCTGCATCGGCTTGAAGACCCGTGGCCAGCCACAGCGCAAATTCAGCCGGTGTTTCAAGCGTCAGCCGCCCCAAAGCCGCAGAGCGAAAATCATGAATCACAATTTCTGCAGCCTTGGTGGTGTTGACGCGGCCACCACTTTGAATGGCGCCGCGGTACCTCGCAATGGCTTCGAGCAAAGTTTCATCAGAATGTTCTGTCACATTTTGAATTTTGTAGCGCGTGCTGAGGGCCTCGGGGTAATGCGGAATCAAATAATGAAGCAGCTCCAATGCAACTTCTTCATCGTCAAACGCGTTAACACCAATGGCACCACTGGCAGCCAAGTTGTAGCCGCTTTTTTCCACGATGATGCGTGGCCATAAAACACCTGGCGTGTCATACAGGTAAAAGTCATCGGCCAACGTAATGCGTTGCTCTAATTTGGTCACACCCGCTTCATCACCCGTTTTGGCCGCACGCTTACCTTTGAGGGTGTTGATCAGCGTAGACTTGCCCACATTGGGTATGCCGCAAATGAGCACTCGCATGGGTTTGGCCATGCCGCCTCTGTTGGGGGCCAGCAGATGACATGCCTCAATCAAGGCTTTGGCCGGCGAGACCATGCTGGTGTCCAAACCAATGGCGCGCACATTGGGCATGGCGTTGTAGTGATCAAGCCACAGCTTGGTTCTGGCCGGGTCGGCCAAATCTTGTTTGCTTAGAACCTTGAGGCCAGGCTTGCCTTGTATGAGTTGTGCCAACATGGGGTTTGCACTAGAGCCTGGCAAACGCGCGTCGAGCATTTCAATGACAACATCAATGTCTTTGATGCGCTCCTCTATCGCTTTGCGCGTGAGGTGCATGTGACCGGGAAACCATTGAATTGCCATAAAGAAAATGCACGCCAAAAATCAGAAGTCTCAATTGTCCAACACTTCCACCCCTATTGGCATCAAATGGGGTCAATTGGTATCAATTGGGGTCAGATCAACATTAATTGGCCCCTTGTTGGAGCCAGCGCCTGTAAGACTCAAAATGGTGAATGACGAACCCACCCCAAGCACGTTGACTTGAGTAGGCTTTCTCCACCTTGGACAACTCCCGCAACATGTCGGCCTCTTGAAGGTGATTGCATAAATGGGGTCAGATCACAATTAATGAATGTTGATTAAACAGACTCGGTGGACTTCAACCAACAATGCCTGTGCGTTACCAACGGTATGCCAGGCCAACGCCCATCGTGCGCGCACGTCCGCCTGCTGAGGAGGAATCGTTGGCTTGGCTTGCAGAGACCTTAAAGCCCCATTCGCGCGTCACAAAATGATGCCATGTGATGCCACGAGAATTTGACCTTGACCCTGCCAGTAGTGCGCTACTAAAGTCATCACTCCGGCCGCTGGAAAGATTTGCTTCCAAGTAATGATCAGCATGACCTTTGTCATAGTAACGAATCATCAAACGGTCACCTCGCCCTACAGAGCCATCCGAGCTGACGCGTTGATGCCTTATTTGCGCATAAAAATTGCCCCAATACTTGCCAATGGCAGCCCCCTCAATTTTGACATTGGACGTGAATCCTAAATGATCACGGCTAGCGGCAAGCTCCCAACCGCCACCGACATTTTGGTAGACCTCTGCACGCCATGATTTGCCGGGGTACAAATCCGGTAAGGCCGCATGCTGGTAGCGCACATTGGCATAGGCACCTTGCCATAAGCGCGGATATGCATCAAGCGCCAATGCCGAATCGCTGTAGCCAAAGCGGTTCAAATTCAATTGCTCGACAGCAATAGAGCCCAAAGGGGTGTGACGTCGCAATGAAATTGAGCGCTCTTGCGCATTTCCAAAATCATTCTTGGTGTTGCCCACATTGATCGAGGCAGACCAGCCAGGTTTGTTTGTTTCGTTCGAGGCATTTTGAGCCAAACTTAAAGAGGCAAACAACACACCCCAAAGTGTCAGTACTGAGCGAGAAAATTGCATAGATGGACTCAATTGTGATTGACAGCCGCAATCTGTAAAGTCCCCATCATGATGGGTTTCACCAGAATTTTGTAAGTGTCCAGATCAAAACTTTGCTGAACAGAGAAGGTTACCTGATTTGACTTTGAGCACCACGTACCCAAATAACGCCAATCATGTAAACGGTGGCGTTGAATCCAGCCTTGATTTTCTTCGACCAAATCAATGGCCCCCGCAAACGGCCACGCATACACCTTGAGGTCGATCAATGCACTGAGCAAGCGCTGATCATGGGCTGTGCGTAACTCGCGGCCCACACAAGCCCCCAAGCATGTTTTAACCTGCAGACCAAAACAGCCACGTGCAGTGATTTTTTCTAAACCCAGCAAGGCTTGGCACAAATTGTGTTGGTCCGCCAACTCGCGCAGCTTCATCTGGGCCGCGTGCCTAGAACTGAACAAGCCATACAAACCATCCACTGTGCCAAGTCCCAAGTCTTGACCGCTCACAATCTCGGGTGCCCATTCGCCATTTCGTTGGTGCAACTGAATGCTGCACAGCTTTCGGAGCCTGCGCAGCCTGATGTTGTACAGTGGATTGAGTGTCTTGATCAGGTGGGACTCTAAAAGCAGCGCACCAATTTCACCAGCCGTTTCGATCACGTCAACACGTCGAGTTTGGCCCATCATTTCTGCTTCGTCCGACGCTCGAAAGTGTGCCTGTACGCGGCTTCGAATGTCAACGCTCTTGCCGATATAAAGGGGCAATGTCCCCTCACCCCTGAAAATATAGACACCTGAGGTGCGAGGCAGCGCCGCAATCGATGCTGCATCCATGTAGGCACTTGAGCTCATGTCAACCCGCCTATCAAGACCTGGGCATGGGCTGATTTTTCCAATAATCCTCTGAGGAAAATCGCTCTGCCAAAAATTGAACAAAAGTGCGAATGCGTTCCGGCAAACGACGGTCTGGCAGAAACACAGCGTAGAGCGTACTTTCAGGCAAACTGTAATCGCTGAGCAACTCGACCAACTGCCCCGAGGCAATGTAAGGTGCAATGGCAAACGATGGCAGTGCGGCGATGCCCAAACCCGACACGGCCGCATCTAACAAACCCTCCGCCACGTTAGCGCGTAAATTGCCGGCGACTTTGATGCTTTGCTCGCCTTCTCGGCTTTTAAAACGCCAATCGCCACCTTTGGGCCGGTCGTATACCAAGCAATTAAATTCCAATAAATCACGTGGCGTGACCGGTACACCATGGCGCGCAATGTAGTCTGGAGACGCCACCACCATCCAACGCGCAGGTGCCAGACGTCGAGCCACCAAGTTACTCAAGCGGGGTTCCTCCGCCAAGCGCACCACCAAGTCTGCATTGCCTGAAATCAGGTCGGCAAAACGCTCGGACAAGGTGACCTCAATTTGAATAGAGGGGTTCAACGTCAGGAAATCATTGACGGCGGGCAGCAAATGCATTCGACCGAAAGTGATGGCCGTGCTGATGCGAATCAAGCCATGAGAGCCGCGAGACAACTCCTCTACATCGCGAACCGCCTGATCTGCCTCGTCAATCAGCCGGGCACATCGGTCGTAGAAACGTTCACCGGCTTGGGTTAACCCTATCTTTCGAGTGCTGCGATTTAACAATTTAACGCCAAGCGACACTTCCAAATCTTGAATATGCCGTGTCACCAGCGCTTTGGAAATACCGCAATGGTCTGCGGCAGCCGTGAAGCTGTTGGCTTTGACCACTGCCACAAAGGTGGCCAATGCATTCAGATCGCGCATCGGTTCATTCCTGTAAACAATGTATTCATGAAAAGCCCTTCCTTCTCCAGCCCACCGAAAGTATAGTCATTCGTGAATGGGGTGGGCACTGAGTCGCGTGACTTCAGTTCACTCTCCCTGGCATGTTCAATTTTCTCTACAAGGTATTTACTGTGATCTGGTCTCAAGAACATTTTGTCACTCGCGAAGACGTTCGCCTTTATGTCTACCGTAAACGCGCAACAGCCCCGCAAGCGGGAGAAGCCCCCAAACCCGTTTTATTGCTGGTTCATGGCTCTACTGTTTCTGGACGCAACACCTACGACTTGCAAGTACCAGGTGGCAAAGACTACTCGGTCATGGATTACTTCGCCGAGCGTGGTTATGACGTTTGGACGGTAGACCACGAAGGCTACGGACGCTCGAGCTGGTCTGGCCGCGGCAACAGCGACGTGCGCACAGGCGCCAAAGATCTGGCTGCTGTGGTGCCCTTTATTTTGAAGGAAACGGGCGTCGCTCAAATCAATATTTTTGGCTCCTCCTCAGGCGCCTTGCGTGCTTGCGTCTACACCGAAGCGCATCCAGAAACCGTGGCCCGACTTGGATTGTCTGCTTTGGTTTACACAGGTGCTGGTGCACCAACGCTTGAGCAACGCCGCAAAAAACTGCCCGAGTACAGTGCCAGCCCTCGCCGCAAAGTAGACCTGGGTTTTTACGAAGGCATGTTCAATCGCGACAAACCCGGTTCTAGCGAAGACAGCGTGCCAAAGGCCATTGCCGCAGCCGAGCTGCCGCTGGTCAGTGAAGTGCCAACTGGCACCTATGTTGACATGTGCGCCAACCTGCCCTTGGTGAAACCCGAAAACATTCCATGCCCTACTTTGGTCATTCGCGGTGAGTACGACGGCATTGCCGCCGAACCCGACTTGCTCGATTTCTTTACCCGACTGCCCACCAAAGACAAACAGTTTGTGGTTCTCTCGGGCATTGCACACAACCCCATGATGGGTGTGGTTCGCAACAAGTTCCATCACGCGCTCGAGACTTTCCTCAAAGCCCCCTTGTAAGCACTTAACAACCCAAGAAAGCCATAGCATGACAACTGTTCAATGGACAGGCGGCACAGAGCACTGGACCCACAAAGGCGACATTCGACTCTTTTTGTGGAACAAACCAGCGCACAAAAACGTGGCGCCTGCCGGCACCATCTTGTTTGTTCATGGCTCTTCAATGGCCTCTCAACCCACCTTCGACCTGTCGGTGCCAGGTCGCCCTCACTCTTCCGTGATGGACTGGTTTGCAGAACGGGGTTTTGACACCTGGTGCATGGACAACGAGGGCTACGGCCGCTCCGACAAAAACCGCCCCATCAACTTTGACATCAGCAATGGCGCAGATGATTTGGCGGCAGGCAGCCAGTACATCCATCAAACAACGGGCGCCAAAAACCTCATGGTGTACGGCATTTCGTCGGGTGCTCTGAAAGCTGCGTTGTTTGCACAGCAGCACCCAGAGCGAATCGCCAAATTGGCCTTGGATGCTTTCGTCTGGACTGGCGAAGGCAGCCCGACCTTGGCCGAGCGCAAGAAGAAATTGCCCGAGTTTTTAGCCAAAAATAGCCGCCCTATTGACCGTGCATTTGTACACAGCATTTTCAACCGCGACCACGGTGCATGTGCCGATGAGGCCACCAAAGATGCGTTTGCCGACGCCATCCTCACACTGGACTCATCCATGCCCACAGGCACCTACGTTGACATGTGTTCCAAACTGCCGTTGATTGACCCCACACAAGTTAAATCGCCAACGCTCATCATGCGCGGCGAATACGATGGCATTGCCAGCTTGGACGACTTGTTGAAATTTTACAAACTGCTGCCCTGCCCTAACAAACAGTTCAGCATCATGGAAGGCATTTCACATGCCAGCTTCCAGCAGAAAAACTACCTCATGGTTTATCAAATTCTGCACAGCTTTTTTTCTCAACCCGAACCCACTTTCCGAGGTTAA
>JACCEA010556241.1_pt1 | contig 129488 bp, 112 predicted proteins | sample 7449851 | NCBI WGS metagenome assembly JACCEA01 (sample SAMN15323453, study PRJNA562643) | freshwater metagenome | isolation source: river surface water | place: USA:Blue River Watershed | collected 2017-08-18
CTATACAATAAAGACTTTAAAACATTTATTGAGTATAATAGACAAGACTGTGCATTGCTTGATAAAATGGATAGAAAGTTAAAGTTTTTAGACCTTGCTAACGTGTTGGCACACGGTAATACTGTATTGCTACAAACAACAATGGGTGCTGTGGCTATGACAGAACAGGCCATTATTAACGAAGCACATCAACATGGTCTTATTGTTCCAAGTCGTACACGTAAAGCAGAGCAAGGTGATACTGCGGCTGCTGGTGCGTATGTAGCATTTCCTAAAAAGGGCTTGCATGATTGGATTGGCGCAATTGACATTAACTCGCTGTATCCTAGTGCGATTCGTGCGCTTAACATGGGACCAGAAACTATTGTTGGTCAGTTGCGTCAAACTAAAACTATGGAATTTATTGAATCACAAATGACATTGCATAAAAAATCATTTGCTGGTTCATGGGAGGACAAGTTTGGCACTATTGAATACGAAGCAGTTATTAACCAAGACAAAGCTGAGGAAATTACAATTGACTGGGAAAACGGTGAAGTAAGTGTTCATAGTGGTGCCGAGATTTATGAAATGATTTTTAATAGTCATAAGCCATGGATCCTAAGTGCTAACGGTACTATTTTTACTTACGAAAAAGAAGGTATTATTCCAGGCTTGCTCAAACGTTGGTACAGTGAACGTAAAGATATGCAGAAGAAAAGCAAGGAAGCAGAAAAAGCAGGCAATGCTGTTGAATCTGAATATTGGGATAAAAGGCAAATGGTGCGTAAAATTAATTTGAACTCACTATATGGAGCGTTGTTAAATCCTGGTTGCCGTTTCTTTGATAAGCGTATTGGTCAATCTACTACGCTAGTAGGTCGTCAAGTTGCACGTCACATGGCTAGTAAGATCAATGAAATTGTTTGTGGCACATATGACTACAAAGGTAAAAGTATCATTTACGGTGACACTGACTCATGTTATTTTAGTGCTTGGAGTACTTTAAAAAACGAAGTTGAAAAAGGCAATTTACCTTGGGATAAAGATACTGTAGTTTCACTGTATGATCAAATTGCAGAGGAAGTTAACCAAAGTTTTCCACAGTTTATGCTGGATTACTTCCATGTTCCAAAGTCACGTGGCGAAGTTATCAAAGGCGGTCGAGAACTAGTTGCTATTAAAGGTTTGTTTATTACTAAAAAGCGTTATGCAGTTCTTATCTATGATAAAGAAGGCAAGCGTATTGATGTAGATGGTAAGCCTGGTAAAATTAAAGCAATGGGTTTAGATCTCAAACGCAGTGATACGCCAGAATATATGCAAGATTTTTTAGAAGAAATTTTGTTAGACGTTCTTCAAGGTAAACAAGAACAATTTGTATTAGATAAAATTATTGAGTTTAGAAGAGAGTGGAAAACTAGATCAGGCTGGGAAAAAGGAAGTCCTAGACGTGCTAATAATATCACTGATTATGCCGAGCAGGAACGTAAGCAAGGCAAAGCTAATATGCCAGGACATGTACGTGCATCAATTAACTATAACAGATTGCGCGAACTAAACGGCGACAAATATTCTATGCAGATTGTTGATGGTATGAAAGTATATGTCTGTAAACTGAAAAACAATGCGTTAGGTTATACCAGTGTTGCTTATCCAGTTGATGAACTAAAAATTCCTAAGTGGTTTCAAGAACTTCCCTTTGATGATTCTGCTATGGAACAGACTATTATTGATAATAAGATTGATAACCTCATTGGTATTCTTGAATGGGATATTGAAAGTACCACTGACAGCGGAAGTACATTCAATAAATTATTTGATTTTGAGTGATCTAAAGTTGACTTTGATCCTAAATAACATTAAACTTAACTACAGGAGATTATAATGAAAGATATTTTACAAGACATCGTAGGTCATACACATAACCTAGGATTTTTAAACATCGTCAAAATTACAGGTGACGATGAAGCAACAAAAATTGATAGCATGGCTGATGACCGTACTGTTATTATGCTTGGCGAAACAAATGCACCAGTTCCACAAATGTCTGGAGTATTTGGAATGCCACAACTTAATAAACTAAAATTTTTGTTAGATGGTAGTGAATATAAAGAAAACGCCAAAATTGAATTACAATATGCGGAAAGAAATGGAAATACTATCCCTGTTGGAATTCACTTTGAAAACAAAGAAGGCGACTTTAAAAACGACTACCGTTTTATGAATACAGAAATCATTAACGAAAAATTAAAGTCAGTTAAATTCAAAGTACCTAAATGGGACGTAGAGCTTGAGCCAAGTGTTGCCGCAGTACAACGTTTTAATTTCCAGGCAGGTGCAAATACAGAACACACTACTTTCCTTGCCAAGACAGATGGCGACAAACTAAAGTTTATTTTTGGTGATGCAAGTACGCACGGTGGCGAATTTGTTTTTGCCACAGGTGTTAGTGGTAGCCTAAATAAAGGTTGGACTTGGCCCGTTGGTCCAATACTATCTATCTTGAAAATTGCAGATGTAAACAACACTAAAATGAGTTTTAGTAACGAAGTTGGTGCTGTTATGATTACATTAGACAGTGGAATTGCAACCTACAAGTATATTGTTCCAGCACAGGCTTAATATGATTAAAGGTATTACGCAATCTGGTCGTTATATAGCAGTAACAAATGGTAACGCCAGCACTTATGTAAATGGTTATTCTGGATTACAAGGTGTTGGCAATATGCGCTACAATACTACCAATCAAAATATGGAAGTATTTGATGGCAACAATTGGGTGCAACTTGGTATGAGTTATGCTACTGTTGGACTAAATGGCGAAGCAGAATCATTACTAGATTGGGCTCGTGAACAACGTGATAAACAACTAGCTTATCAAGCCATGTCAATAGAACATCCAGCAGTTAAAAACGCTTTTGATGCTTTTAAACGGGCAGAAGAACAATTAGATTTAGTTTATAAGTTATCAAAAGATCATGAAAAAGATCTTGGAGAGTTGACTGGTCCATGAATAGAATAGATTATACAAAAACACAAAGAGACTACGCTGTTTATTTGCCAGCTATTAGTAGTTTCTATAACAAAATTATTAGCAATCAAAGATACAATACAAAGAGTGCTGTAGACACAAAACGCTTTCCAAAAGGTTTTGAACATGGCACAGAAAGTATGAACTTTTTAGATGCAGAGCGTGGAGCATTTACATACAAATACGGATTGTACTCAGCAGGTCATGCTCAGTTAGATTTAGATAAAACACTGATTCAAGATGCAATGATCCAAGAACGCAATAGAGAAAATACTATTATTTTAGGTGACTCGGGCGGATTCCAAATTGGTAAGGGTGTGTTAAAATTTGACTGGAGTGATTTTAAAGGCAAAGGTGCAAACAAAACTCGTGATCAAATCTTAAATTGGTTAGAGTTAACTGCTGATTGGAGTATGGTATTGGATGTTCCAACTTGGGCTAGTAATGAGTTACATCGAGAGAAAACTGGTTTAAAAAGTTTTCAAGATTGTTTAGATGCAACCATTTGGAACAACAATTATTTTGCACAAAACAGATTGGGGAATACTAAATTCCTAAATGTGTTACAAGGCAATAGTCCAGAAGAAGCAGACATTTGGTATGATGCTGTTAAGCATTTGCCATTTGAAGGTTGGGCGATGGGTTCACAAAATATGTGTAACATGCCAATTATCCTAAATAGACTTATTACAATGCGTGATGAGGGTATGCTTAAGGATAAAAATTGGATGCACTTCTTAGGTACTGCACCACTTGACTGGGCTTGCTATTTGACTAGTATTCAACGTCAACTACGTAAACATTGTAATCCAAACATTACAATTAGTTTTGACTGTGCTAGTCCATACATTGCTGTTGCATATGGACTATCATATACTGATCCAAGTTTCCGTAGAGATAAATGGTCAATTATTATGGAAAAGGCGCCTGATAATAAAATATGGGCTGGAGATGATATACCATTCCCATGGCGCAGTAGTATTGGTGACCGTTTAACAATGGGCGATGTTTGTTATTACAAGCCAGGCGACTTAAACAAAATTGGTAAGGAAGGTAAAACTAGCTGGGACAGTTTTAGCTACGGTCTTTACATGGCGCATAATACAGAAATTCATATTCAAGCAGTACAACGTGCTAATCAATTAATGGATATGGAATGTGCTAGATATAAGCCAGATTGGAGACAGTGGAAGAAAATGAATTCAAAAGATGAGAAAAGTGATAGCCCAAGCGAATGGGTTCCGCGAAATATCTTGTATTTTGATCGTTTTGTCCAAGAGCTATTTGAAAGTGACGATCCACAAAGTATGCTCAAACATGCACACAAATTCTTAACCGAATTGCAGGGCGGATTACAGAGAGGAAAAGTTCAAAATGATACATTTAACAACTTGTTTGAAATGGAAGATCCTATGCCTAGTGAGAATGATCTATCAGACATGAATAATGAAAAAATTGTTGAGCTTGAACATACTTTGGATTGATTTAACCAAAATAGTATTGACATTTGAAGTTAAACGCTGTATTATAAACAAATGCTAGACACACAACAAAGACAAGACGTTACGTACTTTACAGGCTACGAAGTTGAGCATACTATTTGCCATGGTATGTTCACTTTGTTTGTTGTAGGTACTCCGCCTTTAGAAGAAATTTTGCGTAAAGCTGACGACACCCAAGCATATTTGGACGAAAGCAAACGTATTAAACATATCTACTTTGGAACAAGTCAAAGTTTCAATCCTAAAAATATTTCACAAGAAGAATACAAACGATGGGATGACGTTATTGTAGGCTGTCTAAAATCAGACTACTGGGTTACACTAGACTTTGGTGTTGAACACATTGAAGGTGTATTGGAATCTTGTTATTGCGAATATCCTCGTTTTGTCCCTATGATTAGTGTTAAGTTACCTTACATTAATCAACTCAACTATAACGCCACACTTAAACTGGATGACCGAACTTGGGGTGCTACAAATCCAGGTGTGTGGACACATCAACTACATGATCTAATGAGTAAAGACAAGTATACTCATTGGGATCAGTACACACAAGATACACCAACATGATTATCAAACAAGACGTCCGTCCTCACAAAATGATTTGGGTCACATTTCGTAAGGAGGGTATTCACAAATACCCAGCGGCCGCAACTGATCCTAACCTTGCAACAGGAGATGAATATGATGTCTCGTTTTTGGCTAATCCCCATCGCCATATTTTTCATTTTAGGGTATGGCTTAGTGTCACCCACAATGACAGAGATGTGGAGTTTATACAATTCAAGCGATGGCTCGAAAAACTGTATTCTAGCAACGAAGGTGTATTGTCGCTAGACTACAAGAGTTGTGAGATGATGAGCGATGATCTATATGCTCAGATTCACGCAAAGTATCCAGACCGTGAGGTTTGGATTGAGGTCTCCGAAGACGGAGAAAATGGTTCATTTATCAAATATTAACAAGAGGCTATAATGGCTAAGAACTACAAGGATTATTCCTATTTTGAAAATCGCCCAGACGTTGTAAAAGTTTGGGAGGATCTAGAAGCGTGGCACGACTATTGTCGTTTTAATTTGTTGGATTTTAATCCAGCGCATTTGTACAAATCTCCAGAGTATAAGGAATTTGCACGTAAGAAAAATGGCAATTACCGTTTCCAAGGAAAGAACGGAAATGCCAAATTTAACAATGGTGAACGCAAGCCATACCAAGGCAACAAACCTCGCTATGAGAATAGAAACAATGGCGAACGTTTTTCTCGTTGATTTAGAAGCAGTTGAAACAAGGTACACGGGACAATGGAAGTCCCATGTGCCTTTTTTGCTTAGAAAGGCTGGACACAATGTTCAAATTATTGACGGCCCTGAAGATATCCCTAGGGCTACCACTCCTGGCGCTTTTCTTAACTTTGGTGGGACTAATATCTATAAGTCTGTACAAGTTGAAAAAATTAGTAGATTATTTTGCGCTGGACGCATTCAAGCTGGCGACCATTTTATTTTTACTGATGCTTGGCATCCGGGCATTATAAATTTAAAATACATGAGTGAACTGTTACAGATTCCAGTAACTATTCACGCACTATGGCATGCTGGCAGTTATGATCCGCAAGACTTTTTAGGTCGATTGATTGGCAATGCTAAATGGGTAAGGCATACTGAAAAAAGTTTTTTCTATGCCATAGACCATAATTATTTTGCCACAGATTTTCATATTGAAATGTTTGGTCTAAACTTGATAGGTTTTGATCTTGAAACTTTGAGATCAAATCATATCAAAGATAAGAAAATTATTAGATCTGGCTGGCCCATGGAATATATGGACGTGACTTTAGATCCATATAAGAATATGAAAAAGCGTGATCTCATTTTGTTTCCTCATAGAATTGCTCCAGAAAAACAGGTTGAAATTTTTAGGGATTTAAAAGAACATTTGCCACAATATGAGTTTGTGGTTTGTCAAGATCAACAACTCACAAAAAATGAATATCATAATTTGTTGGGCGAAGCGAAAATGGTGTTTAGTGCTAACTTACAAGAAACACTAGGCATCAGTTGTTTTGAAGGTGCTATCGTGGATGCTATTCCCATGGTGCCAGATAGACTAAGTTATAGTGAAATGTACTATGACATTTTCAAATATCCAAGTGTATGGACTGAAAGTTTTGAATCTTATCAAGCACATCGTCCAAATTTGTGTTTTGCAATTATGCAACACATGGACAATTACGAAACAAGATTGTCAAAATTAAAAAATCAAACACAAGATTTAAAAAAGAACTTTTTCAGTGCAGACATATTATTGGAGAACATTACATGAAGTGGTTTGAAAAATGGATAGAAAAGAAATATTATTCACATCAAGAAAAAAGAGAAAGAGAGATTAATAAAATGGGAACTGCACAAGCCATACCAAAAGGATTGATATCAATAGATAGAGGTCCAAATATTAGTCAAAATGGAATACGTTTTACAGTATATAAAGCTACCGGTGGTGTTGCTATAGAAACTCAAATGTATGATGAACGTAATGATCGTAATAGATCCAGTTTATATGTTATTACAAGTGATAAAGATATTGGCGAAGAAATTGGCAAAATTATCACATTAGAAGCACTTAAAAATTGACGTTGATCCTAAATAATGTTACAATGTAAAATATTAAAGTATTTTGGAGATTAAATTGGTTTATAATAAAGCATACATCAGTAACGATATTGACGAGTCAGTGTCATTTGATAACATTGACGATAAAGGATATCAAGAAGAAAAATACCTAGGCAATTACCTTCGTTCTAAAATGAAACGTGAAGGTAAGCGTTTTTGGGCAGGCGATAATATTAGTGAATATATCAGCAACGAACATGTTAAAGAACAACTAATTGATGAAGCCGCAGAAGCATTTGAAACTGTTCTAGATCGTTTGCTAATTGATAGAGAAAATGATCCTAATAGCAAAGGCACGGCACGTAGGTTGGCCAAGATGTACTTTAATGAAATAATGGCAGGTAGATATGACCCAGCACCAGACGCAACATGTTTCCCAAACGATTCGCAGGACCGTTATGAAGGTATGCTGGTTGTTCGCAGTGAGCTTCGTAGTATGTGTAGCCATCATCATCAACCTGTGGTTGGTGTTGCTTATATTGGCATTATTGCTGCCGAGAAACTTATTGGACTCTCAAAGTATACACGCATCGCACAGTGGTGTGCAAGACGTGGTACTCTCCAGGAGGAACTTTGTAATGACATTGCTAGGGAGATCGCCAAAGCTACAGGAGCCAAAGACATAGGTGTTTATATTCAAGCTACACATGGTTGTTGTGAGAATCGTGGTATTATGGCACATAGCAGTCTAACACAAACAACTGTACTACAAGGTTCGTTTAAAACTGATCCTGGTGCAAAGAAAGAATTTTTTGACAACATCAAACTACAGCAAGAATTTGCCCCACGATGATTCGAAAACACAAAAAATTTTTAGGAACAAAAGTTCCTGGAATAGATGAACAACATAATTGGATGAAAACATACAGTATTGATCCGATTGAACTAGGTCAAATGTGTGAGGAATATCCATCGTTAGAACGCAGTTGGAAACAGTTTAAAATTGTGTATGAACTATGTAAGGTAGAAAATGAAACTGACAAACATTTTTCTGAATTGGCTAGATAAGTGTGATCGAAAACGTGTTATTATGGATCGTACTTGTGACGAGCCACTTTTGACACGCTATTATCTTTTTTTAAAGGATCGCAAAACATTCCCGTTTAACGTGTTCTTACATAAGTTTCATAAAGGTGATCCAGGCGATGTACATGATCATCCTTGGCCTTATGCCACACTTATTCTCAAAGGTGGTTACTATGAATATACTCCAATATTTGAGTATGGTAAAATGGTTGGAGAAAAGAAGCACTGGCGAGGCCCTGGTCATTTCCGTATTTGTGGCGCATACAGTTATCATAGAATAGAGCTAAAGCCTGATGTTACTCCTTGGACTTTGTTCATGCCTGGTCCACAAAAAAGAGAATGGGGGTTTCTTGTTAATAATCGTTGGGTCCAAAACGATCAATACTTAAAGGAAAAATATGAACAAGCTCATAATTGATAATAATCAATTTAAAGGGCTAGTTGCTAAAATTTGCAGAGACATTACTGCAAGTAACTGGCGACCAGATTATATTGTAGGAATAACTCGCGGTGGACTTTTGCCAGCAGTTATGATCAGTCATTACTTTGACGTTAGATGTGAAACTTTAAAAATAAGTTTGCGTGATAGTGACAATGGTCCAGAAAGTAATTTGTGGATGGCCGAAGAAGCATTTGGATACATTCCTATAGACATGCAAAAAGGCATTGATAAAAGAAGCGATGCAACCTACAAGAAAAATATTCTTATAGTTGACGATATTAATGACAGCGGAGCTACTTTCAATTGGCTGTTAAATGATTGGCCCAGTGGGTGTTTGCCAAATGACGAAGCTTGGAACAACGTTTGGAACAACAATGTTCGATTTGCTGTAATTATTGATAACTTATCTAGTAAGTGTAATGTAAAAATGGATTACACTGGTATGGAAGTTAACAAAGCAGAAAAAGATGTTTGGATTGAATTCCCTTATGAAGAATGGTGGACTAAAAATGCGTGAAATTGTAATGTTAGATCAACCCCCTTTTATAGAAGACAGTAAAGCTCCTTGGGATAATTTATTAGAAGAAGACTTTCACGTCAAAGTTTTTTACGATAAATATCCCGTTACTGAGGGGCATTTGCTTTTTGTGCCTAAATACAATACAGTAGCAGTGTTAATGGATGCCTTTGAAGACGCTGTGCGTGATGGTATGCGTATGGTAGAAGATGGCGAATGCGACGGATTTAACGTCGGGTTCAACTATAGTAAGGCAGCAGGTCAAACTGTAGGTTGGCCGCATGTTCACCTTATTCCAAGAAGAACAGGTGATATGGAAGATCCAACAGGCGGTGTTCGTCATGTAATTCCAGAAAAAGGAAACTACAAAAAAGACGAAATTGGAAAAATTAAAAAATCAGTTTAATGCGTATTTCACTATTAGCATTAGTTCTATTGCTATCCTGTTTCCCTGTCTTTGCCAAAAAGACAAACGATTATTCTGTCTTAATTTATAATGAATCTTTATCTCACCAAGTAGTTGCTTCTAATTTTGATCAAAGACCAATTGCTAGTCTAACAAAATTAATGACTGCAATGGTAGCATTAGATTATCGATTGAACCTAGATTCAAAAGCATTTTTGTCTGACAAGGCAGGTAGTAAACTCCCCAAAAAAATGTATACAAGGAGAGAACTTCTTAATGCTATGTTAGTTAGAAGTGATAATGGAGCGGCAGAAACTTTGGCTAATGATTACCCAGGCGGAAGAAAAATGTTCATTAAAGCAATGAACATTAAGGCTAAAAATTTAGGAATGAATAATACTGTTTTTGTAGATCCAACAGGATTAGGCAAAGGCAATATTTCAAATATTGAAGATGTTAATAAAATGATGTCGAACGCTTCCAAATATAATTTTATTAGTAATTTTAGTGTTAAAAAAGAAGTTTCTTTTGAAATACCTAAAAAGAATAATAAAACAAAAATAGTCACATTGGAAAATACCAATAAAAAATTGCTAAATGAATTTAATTTTATTACAGCTAGTAAAACAGGATTCACTTATCCGGCAGGTTTTTGTCTAGCACTAGCAGTTCAAAAAAATGAAAACAAATATATCATTGTTGTATTAGGTGCAAAAAATCAATCACACCGTGCTCAAATAGTAAAAGATTTGATAGAAAAAATATGAAAACTTTTAAACATCAAGTAAAAATTAATTGGCACACTGGACAAGGAAATGTTTGGTGGAACGAAACCTGTGCTATGGTATTAGAAGTATTTGGTTTACCTGGTAATAGATTTATGTATAGACCATATATGGATCATATGATTTTTGAATTTGAAAACGAAAAAGACCAAAGATTGTGTCAAATATTACTTTCAGATAGAATTTGACTTCCTTAAATTTTTATAGTATAATAACATTATGAGTAAAATTAAAATCGCAGAGCTATTTTATAGCATTCAAGGTGAAGGACGTTACATGGGCGTTCCTTCTGTTTTCTTACGCACGTTTGGTTGTAACTTCAAGTGTGCAGGCTTTGGCATGCCAAAAGGTCAACTAAGTACCGAAGCAGATGCAATCGCACAAATTGCAGATAAGTTTAAAACTTATGAAGAACTTCCTCTAGTTAGTACAGGATGTGATAGTTACGCTAGTTGGGATCCTAGATTTAAAGATCTAAGTCCTATGCTTGAATCTGATGCTATTGTGGAACGTATTATGGAATTACTTCCATACAATGGATGGGGAGACGAACATCTAGTCATTACAGGTGGTGAACCTTTGCTAGGTTGGCAACGTGCCTATGAAGACTTACTTATTCACCCAAACATGTCTAGATTAAAGGAAATAACATTTGAAACAAACGGAACACAACGTTTGACAGGTGATCTACACAATTTTCTACAACATTGGGTCAATCAAGATCCAGAAAGAGAAGTAACTTTTTCTGTTAGTGCTAAACTAAGTTGTTCTGGTGAAGCAAGGCATGAAGCAATTATTCCTGAAATCGTATGCGAATACGAAACAATTGGCTACACATATTTAAAATTTGTAATAGCCACTGAAGAAGATGCAGAAGAGGCATTAGAAACTGTGGACATTTATAGAGAAAACGGATTCCGTGGCCCAGTTTATTTGATGCCAGTAGGCGGGGTTGAAAGTGTATACACATTAAACAATCGCCGTGTAGCAGAACTAGCAATGAAACACGGTTTTAGATATAGTGATCGTTTGCAAGTTCCATTATTTAAAAATGAGTGGGGTACTTAATATGGTAGCAAAAAAGACTACAGTAGCAGAAGCACCTGCTAAAAAAACAGTTAAACAAACTGCAACAAAAACTCAAACTAGGACCAAAAAGAAATTTAGTAGTCCAAAAGAAGAAGCAACACATCATAAGCAACCTTGGGTTGGTGTATTAGAAACACATGTCAATCCAGACAATCCTTCAAATGGCTTTTTCGAACTTGACTGGAATGAGTATTTTATAGTACAATTAAAGAGTCATGGATATGACGGGCCAACTGAAGAAAGTATCGTAGATGCCTGGTTCCAAAGTTTGTGCAGAAATATTGGAAGTGAGGCAGGATTAGATATGGAACGTCGTGGCAGTGGTTATATTAATATTAACAATCTTGGTAACGGTAAATCGGAAGTAAGTTAAAATGTCATTTATACTCGTAGACACTGCTAATACATTCTTTCGTGCTAGACACGCAATTAAAGGCGATTTGGAAACTAAGATTGGCATGAGTCTTCATGTTACCTTTAATAGTGTTAAAAAAGCATGGAAAGACTTCAATGGCACCCATGTTATTTTCTGTCTTGAAGGCCGAAGTTGGCGCAAAGATCATTATGGTCCTTATAAGCGCAATCGTAGCGATGCACGTGCCGCACATAATGAAAAAGAAGCAGAAGAAGAACGAGTATTTTGGGAAACATTTGACGAATTTAAAACATTTGTAAATGAAAAAACTAATTGTAGTGTGCTACATCATCCTCAACTAGAAGCTGATGATTTGATTGCAGGATTCATACAAGCACATCCTAATGACAACCATGTCATTATCAGTACTGATGGCGACTTTGCACAATTAATTGCACCAAATGTAAAACAATATAATGGTGTTAGTGAAGTTACAACAACACATGAAGGTTATTTTGATGCTAAGGGTAAACCAGTAAAAGATAAAAAAACTGGCGAAGTAAAGCCTGCGCCAAATCCAGAATGGTTGTTATTTGAAAAATGTATGCGTGGCGATACTAGTGACAATATCTTCTCAGCATTTCCAGGTGTGCGTACAAAAGGCACAAAGAATAAAGTTGGCTTAACTGAAGCATTTGAAGATCGCAACAGTAAAGGTTGGGCGTGGAACAATTTAATGTTGCAGAAGTGGGTTGATCATGATGGTGTTGAGCATCGAGTTTTAGATGATTATAATAGAAACAAATTACTCTGTGATCTAACAGCACAACCTAACGATATTCGAAAAATTATAGAACAAACAGTTCAATTAGAAACACAAAAAGCAAAAGATATCTCACAAGTAGGTGTAAGAATGTTAAAATTCTGTGCCAGTTATGAGTTGAATAAGATAAGCGAAAATATTCATCATTACGTTGATCCGTTTAATGCAAAATATCCAATTCAAGAAAAAATAGAAGCATAAGGAAATTATATGACAGGAATTGCTAAGCCACTTATTCCCAATAAAGAATGGATAGTTGAAGACAATGGTCGCAAACTAGGAACATTAAGTAAAGAAAAATCAGGCTATGTATTTTTTGGTAAGGGGACAAAAATACAATTTCATGATCTTAACGAAGTTCAAGAGGCAATGGAAATTTTTGTTGAACCCCCTTCAACTGTAAAGTTATCAAAAAATAAAGATGTTTATGGATATGAAACAAAAACTATACCCCATAATCCTTTATATGATGTAAAACGTAAATTGCCCATTTATACTAAAAGTGCAAAAAGTACAAGTAAACATTGTGCTGGTCATTATATTATAAAATTTCCCAAAGGTTGGGTCAAAAGCCATTGCCCTAAATTGATTACTTTGGAAAGATATGCTTATAAAGGGCCTTTCCATACAGATGCAGAAGTAAGATTAGAACTAGCAAAGGCACATCGTGAAAGAACTTAATAGCTACTTGATAGAAGATTTCGCAAATAAAGTGTTTGCGGCACGTAAAACCAACCAAAAATCAGTCACTTTAGACATAAAAGAAGCCCAATTATTGGTAGAAACACTCACTATTGTGTTATCTAGAGCAGTTGGTAACTTAGAACGTGCAAATACCACTGAACCACAGGATAATACAGTTTCAGTACAAATGGATGGCGGCTCATTTTAATAAATAAACTACGTATATTAACAAGGTACGTAGATAATGAGCAGACCAAAACCAAAAGTATTATTAGAAATCGCTAATAAAAAAACTTTCAAAGTTGAGCAAGTACTCGACAGTGACGCTATTTGGGCAGTTTTTTATCAGGGAAAGCCTGTCAATTTAAAAACCAGTAGCCTTGTTGCCAGTTATCCTGGTCCAAAATATAAGAAAGTTTCATTTTCAAATCCAGGTCATGCACACAATTTGGCTAAGAAACTTAATAAGATTTTCAATACTAGTGAATTTCAGGTTTACAAACTTACTACCGGAGAGGTAGTTGATGAACAAACTAGAGATAACTAAAAAATTAGCCGAAAAAGACGAACACTATAATAGTGATCCAAAATATATAAACATGCTATACAAAGCATGGTGGGTCAATTGGCGTAACACCGAAGATCGAAGATTTCGACTAACTGACAAAGGTTACGACTATTTCAAAAACACTGCCGACGTCAAATTTTACGAAATTGTCTTTCCACTAGGGTTAGTGATTACTAACAAAATGGTGATAGATTTAGATAGATACATCGACTGTCCATATTATCTAACAAACAAAAGTATTATGTTAACAGGTGAAAAATCTGCCCTACAATTAATACTCTTTGATGGCGATCTTACCAAATTTGGTAAAGCTAAAGACAGAACCAAACAGAAAAAACAAAAAAGCTCTTGACTTTCTAGCCTATTAGCCGTATAATAGTGGAACAGTAAACAAATTCTACCACTAACTTTGAAAGGTATAAAATGGCAGAGAAACTGAGCGCAAATCGTACCGTTACTCCTAACGATGCAAAAAATTCCATTCGTCATGCTATCAACAAAAAACGCCCTATTTTTATGTGGGGTGCTCCTGGCATTGGTAAGTCTGACATCGTAAAGCAAATTGCTGAGGAACAAGGCAGGGAAGTTATTGACGTTCGACTTCCACTTTGGGAACCTACTGACATTAAAGGCATTCCTTATTACAATGCCACAGAAAATACAATGAGCTGGGCTCCTCCAGCAGAGCTTCCACATGATAAAGATAGTAAGGCTATTTTGTTCTTGGACGAACTTAACGCGGCTCCGCCATCCGTACAGGCTGCGGCTTATCAGCTTATCCTTAATCGTCGTGTTGGTACATATCGTCTGCCAGAAGGCGTAAGCATTGTTGCCGCAGGTAACCGAGAAACTGACAAAGGTGTTACTTATCGTATGCCTGCTCCGTTGGCTAATCGTTTTGTTCACTTGGAACTACGTGTTGACTTTGATGATTGGAACACCTGGGCTACTGGTAACAAGGTTCACAAAGACGTTGTTGGTTATTTGAACTTTGCCAAAAATGATCTTTACGATTTTGATCCTAAATCTTCAAGTCGTGCGTTTGCTACCCCACGTAGCTGGTCATTTGTTAGCGAGTTGCTTGATGACAACTTGAGCGACACTGTTCTAACTGACCTTGTTGCTGGTGCAATTGGTGAAGGACTTGCTGTTAAATTCATGGCTCATCGCAAGATTGCTGGTCAAATGCCTAATCCTTCAGAAATTTTGGATGGCAAAGTCAAAGAACTTAAAATTAAAGAAGTGTCTGCAATGTACTCTTTGACTATTTCCATGTGCTATGAATTGCAACTTGGAAATGAACGTAAAGTTAAGAACTGGGATGAACAATCTGACAATTTCTTCCGTTTTATGATGGATAATTTCCCAACTGAAATTGTTGTTATGGGTGCTAAAACTGCACTGACTAACTTCCAACTTCCGTTCGATCCTGCAGAAATGCAAAACTTTGACGAATTCCACGATCGTTTTGGTAAGTATGTTATTACTGCTTTGGAAAAGTAAGCAACTAATAACTAAGAAAGGGCAGAAATGCCCTTTCTTTTATTGACTTTTATCACTTTTGAGCTTATAATATACTATACACTAAAGAAAGGTACCCAATGTCTGCTAAATCAATTATGAAAGATGAGCAAAATAAAAAGCTCATGAAACAAGAATATACTGCAAAAGAAAAAAACGATGCAGTAGAAAAATTGATCACTGCTCGCGTTGGTCTTCTTCTTCGTCAACCATTTTTTGGCAATCTTGCTACCCGTCTTGAGTTAGTTGATGCTAGTCAATGGTTGCCTACTTTGGCCACAGATGGTCGTAAATTTTACTATAATGTTGGCTTTGTCAAAAGTCTAAGTGCCAAACAAATGGAATTTGGTTTTGGACACGAAGTTCTTCATAATGTATTTGATCATTTGACTAGACGCGAAGATCGTGATGCTCGCATTTTTAACTACGCCTGCGACTTTGCAGTTAATCAAATTTTGATTGATGAACGCATTGGTGAAAAGATTGATCAAGTACAGATTTGCTATGATAGAAAATACATGGGCAAGTCTTCTGAAGAAATTTATGACGAACTGATGAAAAACGTCAAGCAAATGTCTATGGAAGAGTTCTTAGAAAGTCTTGGTGACCTACTTGACGAGCATTTAGATTGGGAAGAAGGTAATGAAGGCGGGGATAAGGACGGCGAAGGCGAAAAAGATGGCAAAGGACGACCACGCTATAGTAAAGAAGAATTGAAAAAAATTCGAGATGAGATTAAAGAAGCAATGGTCGCCGCGGCTCAGGCCGCAGGTGCTGGGCGTGTACCAGCCGGTGTTCAACGTTTCCTAAAAGATCTCACTGAACCAAAGATGGATTGGCGTCAAATGTTGCGTATGAATATTCAAAGTATCATCCGTAGCAATTACAGTTTTATGCGTCCTAGTCGCAAAGGTTGGCATACTGGTGCAGTATTGCCTGGTATGATGAATGATGAAACTATTGATGTCTGCATTGCATTAGATATGTCTGGATCTATTGGTGATGAACAAGCAAAAGACTTCATAGGTGAAGTTAAAGGTATTATGGACGAATATGTTGACTACAACATTAAATTGTGGTGTTTTGACACTGAGGTCTATAATCTAGCTACCTTTACCGCAGATAACGGCAACGATTTGATGGATTATGAAGTCAAAGGTGGTGGCGGTACTGATTTTGATGCTAATTATAACTTTATGAAAGAACATGGAATTGAACCTAAAAAGTTCATTATGTTCACGGATGGATATCCTTGTGGAAGCTGGGGTGATGAGAATTATTGTGATACTTTATTCATTATCCACGGTCCGGAAGAAATAAAATCTCCATTCGGTCAGTACGCACATTATAAATAAAATGCGCAGATTATTATGGCATTGAAAAATGGCAAATTAAACCCGCTAAATGTTTTGGGGTTTAGGGTAGTAAATAAAATCCCAAAACATTTTACCACTATTAATGTGGAAGTGAGTTGTGACGTTCCAACGCTAACACGATGGATTTTTAACAACTTACATAGCAGGTTTGGTGTGACCACAGGGTTGACTGTATCCGATCAAAATCATATGTCCGAAACGACAAAGGTTGGATTTGAAGACCCTAGAGAAACATCAATGTTCATGCTTACATGCCCATACTTAGATAACAACAGGAGAATTAAATGACTGAGCAAGTACAAAATCAAGAAGTAGCACAAGCACCTGCAGAAGGTGAAGCACAAGCTGCCGCTACTCCAGATTTGACCGTAAATGATTTACAAGCACTTAAAGCTATTATTGATGTTTGCACACAACGCGGTGCGTTTAGAGCAAATGAACTAGCAAGTGTAGGAACCGTTTTTAATAGACTAACTGCTTTCCTAGATCATATTGCCCCACAACAAAAAGAAGGTGCTCCAGCTGAAGCACCAAAACAATAAGGATAAAATATGAAACACGTCGGAAAAATGAAAAATAATAATGCCCCAGTTGCTATTGTTTTTCGAACACTTCCGGGTGACCCTCACAGTTGTCTAGTAGTGGGTACCCAAGGGCTGGGGCCCACTAATCATGATGCTTTGATGAGTTTGATTGAAACTCCAGAAGCACAGAACGCAAATGAACTAGCAGACATACTAAGTGCCAGATTATTTCCAGATGGCAGTAATATGTTAGGTTGGCTACACACCAACAAAAACTTAAAAAAGGTTGCTACAAATGAAGTGGTGGTAACAGCTACTCCTCAATCAAGTGTTCCTTTAGATGAGTTGAATAAACTTATTGCAGAACAAAAAGGAATCACTTTAGAAGAGTTGGCTAACGGTGAGGCGCCAAAATCATCTGAATCTAAAGTGACTGAAATTGCCAGCGTTACTGAAATGCCTGTTAATAAAGAATCAGAGATTCTTGATGACGGTGTTTTAGCAAAACGTTTGCGTAGTCAAGCAGATGCTATGTTTAAAGAAGCCCAAAGTTTAAGAAAACAAGCTGACGAATTAGACCCGCCTAAGAAAAAGACGACTGTCAAAAAAGAAATAGCATAATAGGGGGTTACTATTTCTAAAGCAATTCCCAGAAGAGTGAGAATAGTTTCTGGGCTAGATTCAAACTGGAAAGAAGTACTTGAAGACGTATCATTACGAGCAATCCCAGTTAAATATATATCTAGCGTGGAACTACAACTCAGAGACGGCAGCTCATGCACTATTGACGTTGCATCAAAGTTGAATCTTGATTGGAGATCAAATTTGGACGAAGCTTCGAAAGAACTCGAAAGAATGATCGACGAGATATCTAACACCCAAGGAATCGAATTGGTCGAGTACTTGTTAGACTTTGATATGATCAAGAGTGAAGTTTCATTCACATCATCGAGGTTAGGAAATGAAAACAATAGCAATAATGGTTAGTACTCCAACTGGTGGCCTAGGAATGAATGATAATCTTCCTTGGTTTCAATTGAGTATTCACACTGAAAATTTTGAAGAGATTGCCAAAGATCAGATAGTTCTTGTTGGGAGTTCTGCATTCAACAATCACAACTACTTACGCGGATCTGTTACGTATGTTTATTCTAAAAATGAAAATTTTCAAGAAACTGATTCATTAAAAAGAATTACTGGTGACGTACCCGAGGCAATAATTAATAAATTAAAAGCAGACCATCCAGATAAAAACATTATCATTGCAGGTGGAATAAGTGTTTTTGAAAAATTTTATGATTTAATTGACGAATGGCGTGTCACAATCGTTGAAGACTTTGTTGTGTTCAATAGATATATTAATCTAACAGATATACAACACAAGTGGCCAAAGAGAAGAGTTGTTAGTTCAGGTCAGGATCTAAATCAAGTTTTTAACACATACCACTATTCGAAGTAATATGGACAATTATCATAGTCTAATAGAAAAAATTTTAAAAGAAGGTTCAAAAAGAGAGGATCGAACTGGAGTTGGTACACTTAGTTTATTTGGTGAGCAACTTAAATTTGACCTTTCAAAAGGATTCCCAGCAATTACAACCAAAAAACTTGCATGGAAAAGTGTAGCAAGTGAGTTACTTTGGTTTATACAAGGTAGTGGGGATGAAAGAAAATTAAAAGAATTACTTTATAATGATCCAAATAGTGATAAGAAGACTATTTGGACTCAAAATTTAGAAGCAGACTACTGGGTCAAACGTAGACATAAAAAACATGCACAAGACTTAGGTCGCATTTATGGTGTACAGTGGCGCACATGGAGGGCGCCAGTATTTGGCGTTAACAAGATGGGCGTTAAGCACATTGACCAATTACAGCAATTAATTTCTGGCATTAAAGAAGATCCAACTGGACGTAGACATATTATTACTGCGTGGAACCCAGGGGAAATTGATTTGATGGCTTTGCCACCTTGTCATTGTTTTGCACAGTTTTATGTTAACAACGGCAAGCTCAGTTGCCAAATGTACCAGCGTAGTGCAGACATTTTCCTTGGAGTGCCTTTCAACATTGCTTCATACGCATTATTCACGCATATGATAGCACAAGCATGTGGTCTAACTGTTGGTGACTTGATCATCACATTTGGTGATGTTCACTTGTATTTGAATCATGTTGATCAAGCAAAAGAACAATTATCAAGAAAACCATTTGCATACCCAACACTAAAACTAAACCCTGATGTTACAGACATCACAAAGTTTACTATGTCAGATATTGATTTGGTAAATTACGAAAGCCACGGCACAATTTCTGCGCCAATGGCTGTTTAAAGAATTAGTGCTTCAATTACTTTAGGACCTTCGTCATCGGAGGTTTCTAAAGCTACAGCAAATACTCGACTAGCATGAGGTACAGCCATTGTTGCATAACCATTATCGGCTGCAATTAGGTCTTCACCTTTCTTGATACGACCAATAACTTTAACTGGCACACGACCTTTTAGTGCTATATAGGTTCCGCCTTCAAGTTCACTGTTCATCATATAAGCAGGGTTAGCAGATACTACACCAATAGCACGACTTCCCCATGTACTAGCAGTAACTTCTTTCTCGCCACCAATTTTAACAACTGTGCCTACTTCATATTCTTGATCAGCTAGATATTTTTCTGCCAAGTCAGCAAAACGAGCAGAAGTGGCTACACCGTGCATGACGTTAACAAAGATATCACCAGCAACATCTCTAGCAACAATAGTTGAACCTACATTAGGTACTGAAGCAGATAAACCATTAAGTGTGTTAGCCGTTTCAGCGTTAGTTGCATTTGATGCAGATATACTGCCATCTGAATCTCTAATAACCACAGTATATGGTGCAGTTCCTATTGATCCTAATCGAGGAACGCCGTTTTGATCTAGTATTGCAGTTGCTTTATCTGCAATGCCTTTAAAATATCTTGCATATAAATCACCTGCGCTATCACGACAAGCAACTGTATTAAAAAAACTAGAATTTGGACTTGCAGAATTTCCAATAAATCCTGCTAGTGGATTAGTAATGCCTGAAATTTTTAGTGCTGAAGCTGTTTCAGAAGTACCAGAAAAAGCTCCTCTAAAAATAGTTGTTGCACCAGAAACATCAATAGCAACTTGATCAGGACCTGTTGCGTTAACGTTAACAACATTACCATAATGTGGTCCGTTTGATCTACCATTAAAAACAGGAACTAGTCCAGTAACGTTAATTACTTCAGTACCATCTGTTTTTAATATGTTACCCCTAACATTACCAGTTAAATTTCCTACAAATCCTTCACTAGCAGTCACGCTAGTTCCCACAACCCTACCTCTAAAAGCAGAATTATTTGGAGCAAGTGTTGGATCATCTATAGCATAAAAATTATTTGAATAAACATTTTTCCACTTTAGTGCCTGTGTTCCTAAATTATTTGTACTGTCTCTAATAGGAGTCATTTCAGATGCACTTACATTAATAACTCTATTTAAAGAGCCATTATTAGTTACTGATAATATTATAGAATTTCCAGTTAAGTTAGAAATAAATCCTGTTCCAGAATTGTATCCAAAATAGAAGTTGTCTGACCCACCTATAAACATACCTCTCAAATTAGTGAATTGTCCATTGGTTGCAATGGTAGGTTCAATTCTTAATTTCAGATCAGTATTCATAATCTGTGAATTACCAACAGACTGTAAGAAATTACTTGCAGGATATTCAATAGAATTAATTAACAAAGACTCAGAAGTTTTAGCAACACCGCCAAAAGATACATTTGGGACAGATGATCTTGAAGGTAATGTTATACCTTTAAAGACTTTTGTAAAACCTGTTACAGGTGTTTGTTCTGAATTGATGTTAAACTCGTCTTTGCTAAACATAGCAATGACTGTTTCTCCAAAAACTGCCTGCAATACAGTTCTAAGATTTCCGCCATCATCAACTAGTCTTTTATTTGTCAACTGCGCGGCACTAGGGTTGGTCAATGGTGGACCAATCAGTTTGTGTTCTGATCCATCAAATATAAAAAATTGTCCAGTAGTTGTATTATACCATCCATCGCCAATCAATTGACCAGAAGGGGGTGAATTACCGTATTCAGTAGACGCTAGTGGTTTAAAATTTAAACCATTATAAACTTTTATCTTCTTAACAGTAGTGTCAAACCATAGTTGTCCAATTACTTTGTTTGACGGCTCTACAGCATTTGCAAAATTTTCTAGTAAGAAAACTAGGCTTTGATTTAATGAAGATCCGTATCCAGCATAATTCTTTCCTGGCAGTTGTAGGTTCGTCGAAACGCTATCTACTGTTCCGTCTTGAATAGTAGCTAGGGTCTGACCGTTAAATTTCTTGATAGTGTATGGCATAACAATTCTCTAATTTTCTATATTTACCGTTAAATTACTTTCTTAGAAGCGAGGTCGTACTCATCAGAAGCAGAAATCCAAGTGTAAATATTAGGATTATTAGAATAAACTGAAATTTTTTCGTTATGTTCTTCTCTAACCGCTTCCAAAAACTCTTTCATCTTCATAAAATCGTCAGTTTGGGGTATACCACTTTTATCTAACATATCAATAATTACATTAATTTGTTTGTGAATTGGGTACTGTTCCAATGCTTTTAAATTTGTAAAGTATCTAACTTGAGATTCTGAAATCACTGGTTTTTCAAATCTAGATTTTACTGATCCATTATTAAAATCCCCATGCCAATACTCGCCGTTTTCTTCATCTATTTCTACTTGCTTTGTAAGAAATTGAGAAAGATCCATTACTGATGTATCTACTTCGTCAGTAATTTCGCCTATCAACACACCTGTTGATTTTAAAAATAATAATTCTCTAATCTTTTTTGCCATTATCTATATCCCCAACTTAATACAAGGCTGTACTTTGGACATTCATTCTGCCCAATTTCAGTTACTTCATGTTCAATGTCTATTGGCATTTCTAAATACGCTCCTGGCTCTTCTTCAACTAAATTTGCCTTCCCATCCTGATCATACCAAATAAAATGTGGTTTATCACTTTGCAAATATATCAATTTAAATTTCCAATATCCACCAATACTATCCTTATGTCTTTGCAAATAATCACCTGGATCATATCTATTAATCACAAATGCATCTGCTGTTTTATCTTTTTCAGGTAACGTTTTAAAAATTGCTTCTTTTAATTCCTCACTCATATCAAAATAAAATAACGACTTCATATGACTGTCGCCGTATTCTGTTGAGAAATTGTATTTTTCATTTTTAGCTCTAAAAGAAAATTTATTCTTTTCTTTTTCAGCCAGTTTCACAATCTCCTCAGCATTTTTTAAATATCCTTTAATCAATTTAACCTGAGACATATTCCCAACTTGTCTTGTTAGCATTAACTTTATACAATAAATTACTATTCCTTGTTGGATCAGAAACTGTAGTTGTAACACTTACTGATCGAATAAACGATATACTAATCCAGCTTCCGCTTGTTGTAGAAGCTGAAGTTGAAATATTTTGAATTGTTGAAGAAACTCTACATGTAGTATTTGGTGTAAAATTTGATGGGGGCGCAATAGAATTTAAAATTCCTACTACTGAACCTGCTCCTGTTCCAGTAACACTCAATCCTCTTGTATCTAATGAAAAGAACAGAGGCCTTGCTTGAATATAATCAGCAACAACTTGTGAAATTTTATCATCAACGTACAGTTTATTAGTTGCGTGTAAATTAGTAAGTGGTTGTTGAGTTAATGTCAAATAGCCAGATATCGCACCACCTGTCAAAGGTAATTTGGTACTATCATATATTGTAATATTGGAAGTACCATCAAATGGTACACCATTTATCTGTTTGGCTAGTTGTAGATTTGAAGCTGTACTTGCGTTACCTATCAAATTACCAGTAAAAGTTTTAGTACTTGCATTAAACGATACAGAGTTATCTGCCGCTAAAACATTACCTTTATGTACGCCTGTAGTGTTTCCTGTAAGATTACCTGTAATATTACCAGTTACATTTCCAATAACGTCACCAGTAAGATCACCAGTAACGTCTGCAATTACATTTCCTTGAAGATCTCCAATGAATTTACCAGTAAATTCTGTAGTTGCCTTTGTTAAATCAATTGCAAGTTTTGTTCCGTTTTTATTATATAGAAAATCTGATTTAACATTAGTTCCTATCAAATCTCCATAGTGTATACCAGTTACATTGCCCGTGACGTTACCAGTTACATTGCCTGTAATATTTCCAGTTACATTACCAGTGACATCGCCTATTAAATCGCCTGTAACATCACCTGTAACATTTCCCGTTACATTTCCCGTTACATTACCTGTTAAGTTTCCGTTAAACCCTGCAGATGAAACGTTCCCAACAACTGCTAAAGATCCAGTAATACTTTGAGATCCAGTTTTATTTGATCTTACAAAACTTGAAGTAGTCAATGGTCCATCTACTGGATCAATAAATTTATGAGACGCATCGGCTCTACCGTTTAATAAACCTGGACCAACTAAATTTACACCTGCTAAAACTTGACCTGAGGATGAATTATTTTGGTATAATCCAGATATTGGGGTTACTGGTACAAATGGATCTTTTGAAACTATTGCTATTGGTGCATTATCTAAAAATAATGTTAATACTGGAAAATTAACAGGTGTGCTTTCAGGTGAGCCTGGTGGTCTACCAGATATTACTCCACCCTCTAATCTGCTTTTGCCAAATCCTGGTACACTTGTTCCTATTAGTTCATAAATTGTTCCATCAAAAACATGAAGTTGTTTTGATGTTGTATTATACCAAAGGTCACCAACAACTGAAGATGCAACTGATGGTGCAGTTGCAGTTGATGTCATGTTAGCAATTGATTTCCAAATATTACTGTAGGTACTTGGTGCTGTTGATAAAAATTTAAAATAGATTTTTAATTTTTTATTCTGTGTATCATACCATAATTGCCCTAATAGTGGACTATCAGGAGGATTTTCATAAGCAAAATTTTCTAATAGATGAACAAAATTATCATTTTGATATGGTCCGTATCCTGAAAGATTTTTACCAATCAAGTTCAATGAAGTTGTTGCTTGATCTACTGCTCCATCTGGAACATCTACTAAAGGTAATCTATTAGAAAGTTTAATTGTGTATGGCATTTAATTCGCTCCGTTATACTGAAATATCCTCGTCCCACACCCAAGTTCTAATACCTGAAATTAATTGGCAAACGAATTTTTTAACTACTCTAACTACAATTGGCGACGGTGTGTTATCAGTGTAACTCAAACACAATGCTCTAACGACGTCACCTGCATTTACTGTATTTGCAGGTATCATAGCCTCAATCTGTGAAATTGCTTCGGTATTTGGTGTCTCAAATCCTGTAATATCAATAGTCAAGTAATTAATTGATGTCTTTGATCTATCTACATAATCTTTATTCGCTACGTCAAATTGAAATAAAGGACTAGCTACGTTGTTGATTCTAACTAAATTAGTTAGTGAAATAATGTTGCCTAAAGGAACATTAATAATTAAATTTTCACCGTCAACAGTTAACGTATTGTTAGTTATATTAATGTCACCAACGTTAAGAGTAGTCAATTGTCCTAAAGAAGTTAATGAACTAGAAACAACAGAACTTCCTAATGTAGTAGAACTTAATACTGAGTTGTTGCCAATATAAAAAGAATTTGAAGGAGGAATTTTGACATTGTCGTTCAATTCCCAAGTTGGAATTAGTGTTGACGGTGGTAATATTACTCCTGAACTTAACCAAGTAATTGTTTTATCGCCACTTACTCCGCCTTTTACTGTTATTCCCGCGCCATTAGCAGTAGTTGAAGTTGGGGTGTCCACTACAGCAAGTTCAATGTTCTTATCAGTAACTTGTAAGGTGGTAGAGTTAGTAAACTCTGTTACTCCTTTTACTAATAATGAACCTTCAATAGTAGTGTTACCATTTAAATTAATATTAGGAGCAGGTTCTTCGTCCACTCTCCAATTGTCATTAGGGTATACTGAGAAAGATTTAGTAGTTGGGTCTACTAAGACAGCATCTTGAAAACTATCTGAAGACCTAACACGAAGTATTAATTTACTTTCGTTTACTTGATTACTAACAACATTCTTATTTGGTGTTACTGTTGTATCAACATAAATTGATATAGCCGCTGAAGGACCTATGGTGACTCCGCTGGCGCTTGTTACACTTAATGATCCTGAAATAGAACCAGATTTATCAGATCTTACAAACTTAGTAGTGTCTAATGATCCATCAACTGCATCATACAGTGTTTGAGCAGTTTCAACAATAGCATGAACTGTATTACCTGTTACTAAAGAACTAAATGTTAATCCAGCTCGCAAGGGTTGTAAAGCTTCTGTAAATCCATTAATTGGAACTAATGGTCTAAATTCACTAGTACTAAGAATGGCCATTCTAATATCAGCAGAATATATACTAGTCACTAATTTTGTGTCGCCGTTATCTGAAACAATTTCTTCAACTACCCAACCATTCTTTCCTTGATTTTTAGTATAGATAGGACCAGCAGTGATTAGATTAATACCGTCATAGAATTTTAATTGTTGACTAGCAGTGTCAATCCAAAAATCGCCACTGATTAGATTGTCTGGTCTTGCATTTGATACAAAAGGACTTCCTACTGGTCTCCAATTTGTACCATCATATACATTTAATTTACTGGTATTGTTATTGTACCAAAGTTGACCTTTGATTTGATTTCCTGGTGGACTTGAATTTGCAAAATTTTCTAGTAAGTAAACTAGATTTTCATTATAAATCTCGCCAATCCCTTTATAATTTTTTCCTATCAATGTTAAAGATGTACTGGATGTATCAACAGTTCCGTCAGTAACAGTTGCAATAATATTTCCATCAGTTTTTTTAATTACGTACGGCATTCTTTATCCTTAACCTAGTTGTGTAGCACCTACTCCCACTCTAATTATATAATTAATAGTTAGATAAGGATTAGTCAATCCAATGTCAAAAGTGGTATTGAAATTTTGAGCAGAACCTGCACTTGTATAAATTGGAGCAGTACCGCTAGTTTGTGTATTAAGAGCTCTCTTGCTCAAACCACCAGAGCCGCCTATTTCGCTAGCTGAATTGTCGCCTGTAACACTACTAACTCTATCAGAAGAGTTAACAGGGATTGTATCTCTTAAAACCCGAATAGTAAACGTTAGAACTGATCCAGAAGCAATAGTAACTGCATTATTCAATGTCACTGTTTCTGCTGTAGTATCAATAACAACTGTGTTTGAAGGCACGTTTCCTGAACCAGTGACAACCATACCAATATAAATGTTTTCAGTATTTGAAAGATTTATTGTAGTGGATGGTGTTGCATTTGGTAATGTAACAGCTTTATTAACAATTACGTTTGATAAAGAATTTGCCATGGCAGCGTTACCCAATGGGAATCGACCCCTTAGGTCAGGCAATCTAAAATATTCACCACCAGCACTAGCTCCATAAGTAGATCCAATAGCCTGATATAGTGTTGGATATTCAACACGAGATACCAAAGCGCCATCACATAGAAGATATCCTAATGGAATTTGTGTACCAGCAAATGGAAAAATTGATCCAATTGGAACAAACGCTTCCCCTAATAAGAAATTTGTTCTAGTAACTTTTCTTAAACCTAAATTAGATCTATAAATTAATAAAGTATCATCAATTCTACTATCAACAACTTCAGTTTTACCAGTGATTGAACTATCTGAAAGAACGTTTGTCAACTCTAAAGAAACTTGTGTTCCATTAAAAGATTTAGCAGAAATTGTATTAACATCACCAGTTAGTGTAAAGTTAGTAGAATTAGTAAGTCTAGCCGCTGAACCTTGAACTTGTCCATCAAATTGACCTTGGAAGTTACCTGTAAAATTTCCACTAAAATTATCAGCATACACTGTTCTAAATTTACTTGACGAAGTGCCAATATCATAAGTAGAAGAAGCATTTGGTATAATTGCTGATCCTGCAACTGGAACATTGGAGTCGTTTACTTCTCCAATTTGAAGACTTCCTTTTGATACAATATTTTTACCAACATATAAATTTTTTGCTATTCCTGCACCGCCCCTACTTTGGAAAGATCCTGATGTAGGACTTGAGGAGTCAATTGTTCCAGTCATTGTTAAATGACCACTAATGAACGCATCACCATTAACGTCTAATTCAACTTGAGGTGTTGGATGATTAATACCAACTCTTTGATTTCTACCGTCAAGTTTCATCACAATATTCTGTGACCCTTGATTAGAAATGATAAAGTCAATTGATCCACCATCTGAAGTATTTTTAATTACAGATGTCCCTTGTAGGACAGACAAGCTAAAACCACTGGTTGATCCTATATTCAATCCTGCATCATTAAGAATACTCTGTTGACCGTAAAATTGATTTGCACTATCTCTTCTAGCAAAATTATTTGCGCTAACGGTGGCTACTGACGGACTAGTTACATTTAATGATTCAGCAATAGTGACAATTCCGTAAATTTTAGAAACTGTATTTGCAATATTTGTATCTGCTGGACCAATAAACTTTTTAGATGATACGTTGATACCTGGATTTAATATAGTAAACCCGTCAATAACTCGTTGTGGTTGGAAAGATTCTGTTGATACAATTTTTATAGCTTCGTCATTAGCGTATTCAATTGAAACTAAATGCTTAACTCCAGATGAATCTTCAAGTTGTTCAACATAAGATCCAGTCTTTTTTCCTGAAAGTGCCGTTGGTCCTACTAATACCCAGTTGCTTCCGTTATATAAACTTAACTGCTGTGTTAATGTATCAACCCATAAATCGCCCAATAAAGGATTTTGAGGAATGTTGGTACTTGGTGCAACGTGTGTTCCTCCTGCAGGCCTCCAGTTACTTGTACCACCAGTAGAGTCATTTATGTACAACCTTTTTGTAATATTGTTGTACCAAAGCTGTCCTTCAATACTATTTCCTGGGGATGAAGGGCTCGCAAAATTTTCTAATAGATGTACAAAATTCTTAGCAAATGCTACACCATAGTTGGAATAGTTTCTTCCAACCAACGACAAACTTGTACTGGTTATATTTTCAGTATTATCGTTAACTGTGATTGGACTAGACGATTTACTAGGGTCGCTAAAAGGTATGGTATAAGGCATCTTTAGGTCTCACTAAATGTAGTCAAAGTTTGAATACGAACAGTATAATCTATTTGAATCAATCTATTCAAGGCCTTTTGGACTGGGTGGAAAATAACGTGAGTTAACAATCTTCCATTTCCCTCTACCAAATCTTGACTACTTGCTCTTAGACCAATTTCGTCAAAAACAAACTCGCTGTTCATATTTTGTGCATTATCATAGGCAGCTTGACCGCTTGGCTCACCATAATCTAATAAAACACTACAAAAAATGTCAGTATAAACCGTGCCTCTTACGTGACGTATTTCAGTAAAATTTCTTGTTGGATCTATATTTGATGTATTTTTTGGGTCAATAATTTTATAATAAGTTTGATTATAAAGCCCTGAGTTAACTCCAACATTGTTAGGAGTCAAATAAGTTATAATTCCATTAGGATCAACGGTACTACCGCCATTTCCAAAACTCATACCCTCAATGATACCATATCCTTGATTGGCTAGTGCGGCAGCAAGGGCCACGCTCATATTTTCATAATGAATAGCGTTCCTTTTATCTATATAAACTTCCTTAGTTTCAGGGTCAAATATTTTAATATGACCCTCAATATGAAAGCCCGCTTGTTCATTTACGCCCGATTTTTGCGTATTTTCTGACGTTTTTTCGTTCATTTCATCAACCTTATTATCCATAGTAATATTTATCCAGCATCTTTATCAAAGCAGTTAATCAACATTTGTCGCATAATAGTTTCTGTCTGGAAGTTCCGCAGGGAATTCTTGTAAGAACTTAGCTTGAACAGTATTATCTTGCTGTAATGTTTGATCTCCATCAAGTGTGTACCAAATTTTTCCAGTTTTTTGCACCACACGAATTTGCAAATCTGGAATTATATTGTTCGCTTCATCCCTCATTAGGGAATTAATGTTAATTTGTAAAATGTAACTTCCATTTACTTTAGACACAGTGAAGTCTGGATCTATCTCAATATCCCCTGTTTGTCCTTGACTGTTAGTCTCATTAGAATCAAGTGTTATGGAGAAGTCATGTTTAATTAACGGATTATTAGACTTAGCTGGCTTTAATAATACTCTACCTGCCATGTAAACTGTAATTTGATCCTCGTAAGGAATCTGATCAGTAAAATTAAAATCTTCAATTAGAGTGTACGTACCTAATTCACCATCTGCAAGTGAGACCCAGAATCCGTTACTATATCTTTCATATTGATCTAATTGCTCATTATATCGATAGTTGGAAGGAGTAGCAACTGTTTGAATAACAGACCCTTCTTTATAAGGAACAGTTTCGCTTTGAGAAACATTAAAAACTTTACTACCTGCTGGGTAAACGTCCGCTGATCCAGTTCCACTAGTGCCCCTAGTTAAACTAGATAAGATATTCCCATTCACAGACTTAAATTCAATTCGTTCCCCACCAATAAAAATAACGCCTGATCTAGTGCTGTTAGTTTCTAAAACTCCAAAAATAGAAGCATCTTGAACGTGAATTTCCCTATCAGTAATCAACAATGGGCTAGTCAACGAAGTAGTACTTTTCTTTGAAATTCTCTTAAATTGAACAGTATTAGTCATATCTTTAAACAAGCGATAAGCTATAGGATCAACAGAAGTAACATCACTGATACTAGTAACAACTATTCTATCAGAATCAAGAATATCAAACTTATCAGAAAGTTTAACATAATAATTGTCTTTAATATCATAATCCACGTTTGGTATTAATGGACGACCATTCAAATCAACCCAAACATTGTTTATACTTAAAATTCTTCTGCTAACTTTGTATTCATTTAACAGTCTTTGACCTTTAAATACTTCTCTTCTCATTAGGTTACCATCATGGTTAGTGTACGTAGTAACCACTATTTTTTGACCAATTTCTAAATTTGCAAAGTTTGTAAAGATGATTTGACCGTTTCGTATCAAGTATTCTGCACCTCTTAATACGCTGATTGCAATAACATCGCCAGCAAACGCAACACCAGAACTTAGTTGTACTGAGTTAGTAACATTATCAAATTCGTAGTCCCTGTTTGTTGCCATAATTTTGCCATTTCTATATACTTCGATATCTGAAACTGACAAGGAGCGTGATATATAAGGAAAGTTTTTACCAAGTTCAAATGTTTGAGAATCTTGCGTCACTTCATAATATTCAGTTTCTGGTGGCAACAATCGTTGTCTAGGAAGGGCTTCCCAATAGAGTCCAGAATAGTCTTCATCTGGTCTATTACCAGTATGTAATGACCAAAGAAGATTATTGGTAGGAGTATTAGACGTGTTATTAGAAAGATGAGCACTGATACAGATGTATCTGTTATTTCCAAAATTAACAACATCACCTAATACATAGTTGGTTGCTAACGCCCAAGATGAGAATGTAACTCCATTTAAACTATAGTAACTCTTATGACCCAAAATACAAACGTAAGACCTATTAGAGAATAATACAGTGTCATTCACATTATACTCAATTCCATCTTCCCAGTTACCTTTCCAATCTATACTAGAAGGGGTTAATCTTGTCACTGCCGCCATAACATGCAATGGTTCAATATCGCCTGGTGGTCTAGTTAAAAGATATGTGCTATTAGCTGTAATTGAAATTTCTTGATTGAACACTTCACTATATGTTTTAACAGATGATGAAAACAGTATTACCGTAATTAAATCACCTGCACTTACAGATGGATTGTTATTGATAACAACCTTTGCTCTCTTTGATCTATTTGATTTCTTTTCCAATGTTGATGAATTAGGAATTGACAAATAGTAGCTTCCAATATCGTCAATACTTACGTTTAAATCAATTTCAATCAAATTAGCAGTGCTATCAGAAGAAGTAACAATGTAATTTACTCTATTCAATATGTTACTTCCACCAATCGACATATTCTGTATAGTAACTGAAATTTTGTCAACTAAATTGGCAGTACTTATTCCATAATCAGTAGTAGTTAATGTTACTAAAGAATTACCATTTCCTAAAGACGAAACTGTAAAATCAGTACTTCTGTCTAATAAGAAATTATTTACATATACATCAATAGATTGATTACTATCAACACTTCCTGTAATTTCATATGTTGGATTTGTTCCATCATACAGATATTGATATGTTCTAACTAGATTACTTCCTGAACTAGGACTATTAAAAACAGTCATTGACAAGGTATCAAAAATTTCTCCCTTCACTAGTTCCTCTGTTGATGGGCTGTGTTCTATTGATAAGAATTGTCCTCCATCAACTGATATATCATCTGGACGTAAACCAGTTGCTGTTCTAAATCTAGTTTCTAAAGCATCTCTAATTGTTGTGAAATCGCCACCACTTAAACTTGTATCAAGAACAAAATCATCAGTTGGTAATGTAACTCCGTCACTTAAAGATTGCCTAATTTCAATCTTAACGCCATTTGCAGGAATTACAGGCAACGTAATTGTGCTTGATGCGCCATTAGCAATGATAGTTTTAAATAGCGGATATGTTGATGGTGGCCCTATGATTTCTTCTATTAGAAGACTATCCCAAGGACACAATCTTAATCCTGGCAAAAATGCTCCACCAGCATCTGCTAAATTTTCTTCAGTATATTCAAAAGTTGCATCGCATACTTCTGCGGCATTTTCAAAAAAGTCAATAGTATCAGGATCGTAATGATAACTGTAGTTTGGATTGTAATCCACTGTGCTCTTTATAATCAACCCGGTAATGCTTAGTTTAGGAACAACATTGTTTATTTGATCTCTGGCATTTTGAATTTTTACCGGATCTGTTAATTTGATTACAAAGTCATTATTTCCAGTGCCATCGGTCACTCTAAAATAAGCCGAAGTAGTTGTTGGTGCTGTCCAATTTTCGTCATCAACACGAACACCATTAAAATAAAAGTTTATTTGTACGCCTTGTAAAGGAACATATCCTAAATCGTATGTGGTTGTTACTCCGTCACTAATAACTAATAAATCTTTATAGTCATTGACAAAAGTATCCCAACCTTGTGTAAACCAAGGCAGTCCATCCCAACCACTGCTCACGCTAAAGTTTAATCCTTGAACTTGTACACCGCCAAATTCAACACCTTTCATTAATTGAGTAATATCCTTACCAGGCATACCAACTGTTGGTTGATAACTGGTAATAATTCTATCAACTGCATTTTGAATATTGATATTTTTTGCATATTGAACAGTTATTATAGAACCAATAGTTGGTACATTTTTAAATTTAATATATCCAATAAACTTATTATGGCTCACTTCAGACTGCACTAATTGTATTAAGTAATCTGAATAAGGAACCGTATAGCCAACATTCGTAATACCATTAATTGAAGTAATAACAATTTTCTGGTTATCTAATTCTGGTGGGAACGTTAATTGGAACGTGTCCTTATAACTTTCAGTAGTTTGCTCAAAAATATCCTTAGTATACAAGAAATTCTTAATATATTGAATTCTCAAATTTTGATTTGCTGGCAAGGCGACATTGAAAGTTATAATCGTACTCAAATCTGTTCTAAACGTAACTCTATACGCATCTTCCCCAACTTCCACTTCATTAATCAAAACTTTGATAGTTTCTTTATCTTGCATTGCAGGGTAGTTATCGTCAAAGTCGTCAACAGGATACGTTAATACATAATTTAATGTAATTCCATCAGTTGTAAAATTGCGACTATAAAATTGCCCAGTAAACAATCCTTTATCAGAAGTCCTATCAAATCTTAATTTAATCTCGCTTGTTCTAATATAGTCATTGAATAACTCTGCACTAGCTTTTGCCTGTACAAAATCTGTATCATAATTTCCGCCACCTACTATAACCACGTTAGGCGTTAATAGGTAACCTGTGCCTGGATTAGTAACTACAATTTCAGACAATTTTCCATTACTAATACGTGCAATAGCAGTTGCTCCTCTGCCCGAATCTCCTTGGGCAGGGTTGATAACAACTTGAGGAGGTAATCGATATCCATTACCTGGATTGGCTATATTGATTTGTTTTACACTAAACCCTTTATTGTCATTCCAATATTTGAATGGGTAAACATTTTCAATAACAGAAGTAGATGGTATTGTTATATTGCCATTTATATCAATATAAGAAGGCAAATCAAAATCTGTCACACCAACATTGATAGTTTCCTTAACTTGGTGATTAGTTGTAATTTCTCTAAATTTAGATCTATATGGTTTAATTTCATTAACAAATTCTTCAACATAGGCAAAATCGTTAAATCTGTAAATTTCTTTTTGATCTAATAATCCAGCATCAATTATTGGAGTGATAAAACTTGTTTTATAAACCCAATCAACAAAAAGTTGTTCACTTAGAACGTATTTTATAGCAACAAAAATAAATTTATTCCAATATTGTGCTAAGTCTCCAACAAATATATCGTTTTTAACGCTCACTAATATTTTTCTTATTTCAGTAGCATTTGATTCATCAAAACTGTTTTGATCAAAACCAACAAAACTGTCAAACCCAAGACCAGAAACAGCTTTATTGTATAACTTTTCACTAAATTGGATAGTGCCTCTTTCTCTATAAATTAAATCATAGTCACTTAGATAATTGCCCTTTCCTAGTTCAACTTTTCTTAATACTATACTTCTTCCATCTCCTGTATTTCTAATTTTTACAGTGTCATCAATAGAAAAATTAGATGTTGCTAGATCTGATGTAAACTCGATAACAAATTTAGGCGGAATTTCAACGCTGTAATCATTAGACACCCAATCAACAAAACTCCAATAATTTCTAACATCATATATTTGGCTTATTTTTCTTTCAAAAATATTGTTGATAGATTGATAAATCGCCCACTTATTAATTTCCTCATCTAACGTTACTAGCACTGAATATGGACGAACTAATAATTTTGGTGCTGAAGTATAATTAATACCTTGACTTAATATTTTAACTGATACAATTTTACCAGACAAATCAATAGCCGTCTGTATTCTAGCGCCTGTGCCATCTCCAATTATTTCTACAGTTGGAGCAATTTTATAGCCAACACCAGAATCAACAATGTTTACATTGACTAATCTTCCATTGATTATTTCTGCTTCTAATTCACCTGCAATTTTACCAGCAGTTCCAATAGAAGACAAATCTGCCTTTGACTCTACTATTTCATCGTAATAGCCGTAACTTTCCAAAGGTACTGCATCATAATCATCCAAATTATCTAAATTAACTTTACCTACTACATCATTCTTCAGTAAAATGTTATTAACAAATACTAATAAAGTTTTTAGAGCCTTTTCTCTATTAACAAACCAGCTTTGTCTTGGATTATTTAAAATACCGTAGCGCATCTTTGGAGACAATCTTGGATCAGGAACTGAGTTTCCTAATTCATCTTGTCCTACCAAACTATCAAATAATTTGAGTTCGATCATTGGATCTAAAACAGCATATTTGTTATTCTCATTGATCAACTGCCAATGACTATGGCGATTGATTTCAACGTCACTATCTCTATAATAAATGTCAATGTTTATCTTTTTAGCATCAAGATCTTTCTTAGTATTTGCTAGGGCAATACTACTTGGGCTTAAAAAGGAAGCATACTTAATCCCTTGTGTTTTTGGATCTTCTATAATTCTTGAACATTCAAAAGAACTAATTGATCTAAAATTCAAATCTGGAATGGTTATTTTATTTCTAACCCAGAAGTAGTACACGTTTACAAAATCATTAATGATAGGATCAAAATATTGATTAATAGAAACTACAGTATTATCTGGATTTTTTGGTTGACCGCTAATACCTTGAGCTAATCCATCTTCAGTATCAGCCAAAGTTGCCCATTCACTTGGTCTATAATCACTCTTGACCCACTCATAGACATCAACAGTAGCACCTGGGAATAATTTACCCCAATTGTTAATTCTAAATTCTGCAGATCCTTGCTCATACCATACATATCTCAATGTACTAGTATCTAACCAAAGTTCACCTACATGCTCCGCAGTCCAAGTAGTTTTATTATCAACACGATTTTTATTACCCACATTAACTGCCACAGTATAAACAGCAGGATCATAAGGAGTAATGTATTTTATTTCTTGAATAACTTTAGTAGGAATTTTTCCTTTAACAGGATCATATATTTCGTAATTTTCTAAAATATTCAAAGTATCAGTATTATAGCTGATTACTTTTTTAATCTTGTCTATATCCACTAATCCTTTATCTTGATATCTAGCTTTTGACCAAGACCAGGTATCAGTAGAGCCATCATCTTTAGGACTATTATCAAAGAAAACAACAGTACCTGCATCACTATATGTAACCACTGATGTTATATTTGGATTGATTTCATCTTGTCCTTCAACTCTATATTCATATCTTGGAGCACCTACTAAACAGTATTTTCCGTTTGTGGCTAGACCTGTTCCGTATCCGTCTGCATCAGACGCATCACCGCTAACTAATGATTCTCCAAATACAAAATAATTTCCTAATTTTTGATACAAATAAACTAAACCGCTATCTTGTGCTTTATCAACAAATCTTGTACTACCACTATCAAATGTAGTTCTTAATGGTCTCAATGCAGACTTTGGATTTAAAACATATTCAGAGCCATATAATTCCTGCGCATTTATAATTCTTTCAATATATGAATCAAAATACATATTTGAGGCTTGATCGCCTCCGGCAGCGGTTACTAGTAAAATTTTTCCATCAGGACTAACTTCAATATTATTTCCAAACAATTCACCTGGCTCAGCGGATGGAGATGATATTTTTTGATTTAATACATATTGCCCTGAAGTATTTTTGTTAAGTGCATATACCATTCCTGCATCAAGTTTATTTTGTGAGGAATGGTCACTAGAAATTAATAACAAACTACCATCTGAAGTCATTGAAATTTTGTCACCAAATCTATCTTTCCTAGCAGTACCTAATCCAATAATTGTAATAGGTGTGGTAACGTTTTCATTGGCCATTAGTTCATTGGCTTTAAAAGTCAATGTTGTTGTAGAAATTCCATCAATTACAAATTCAAAATTATTAAATCTAGATCCAGTAACTTGTACTGTTTGACCAGTCCTAAAACCATCTTGAATAAAATTTCCTCTATTTCTAGTTAATGTGTATTCTGTTGCATCAAACACAAGTGTTATTTCAACAGTAGAGTAAGATTTTGATACACCCTTTAATAGCAAATCTCCTGGTTCAATGAAATCATCTGCATATATAGATTGTTTTAAGGTATATGTATAATTTACAGCATCTTTTTGGAAGACAAATACTGCTCCAATATGTGCCTGTGTTCGATCTTTCAAATAAGATGGAGCAGAAATTGCTACGATATTTCCATCACTGGATGATGCAATATCCCAACCAAATTCAGATCCTTGACTAATTTGTGTAATTCTAGATCTAAAGTCAAAAGGTTGATTGTTTAATAATACAACTTGCCAATCCTTGTTACTATCTAGGTAGTATATAAATGTTGATCCAGTTTTTGAATCTTGTCCTGGTGCAGACACCATTATGAAAGGATTAGTGTTACCAACTATCTTTACTTTATGACCAAAATTTGATGCTCTTTCTGCACTAGGGCTTGCTAGTATAATATCAGTTACAAATTCTGCACCAAGGTCATCATACTTTACAATTTTTATTAACCCTTCATCAAAAATTCCACTTGACTGATAGCTAAAATCAACTGGTTTCTTAATTGGCTCATTCTCAAATGTAACTCCGGATGATATCCACTTTACTCCAGAAGCATTAGGTGCGCCTGTAACAATATATCTTAAAGATAATGATTCATTCTCCCAAATGCCAATTGAAGCGCCATGATTTCTAGGCATTGCCTCGACTACTACTCCATCTTTAAGAGTTTGAACAGATAATACATCGCTTACATTTTCTTCTACTAGATAACTTTGATCTAATTGAACATCTGTTGATCCAAGAACTTCTCTTCGATAAACATAAATTCTACCACCTTCAACATTAGTTGCAGACACTACAAAAATATTAGTGACTGGGGCTATAGCTACTGATTGGCCAAAATATTGCTTGGCTTCTTCTTTATAAGGTCGCAGTGGGGTAGGAATAGAAGAATTTTCTTTTTCTAAAACTGACCAATTGCCTGTGCCGTCGTCATCAATCCAAACAAATTCACAATTTTTCCAACGAGCTATTCCAGGTATGTTTGCTAATTCATCTAAATTAGTAAATCGAGTTTTTAAGAAATAGTAAAGAGATCCGTCTAATATAGATTCAGAATCAGGAATATCATTAAACGTTGTACTTACAACAAAAGTATTAGGAGTGTCAATTCCAATAACTTCATATACCCCATTCAAAGGATCTGGCATTCTAGCAATTGAAATAAAATCTCTTAATTTTAAATTATGTGCAACATCAGTTATAAATTGAATTAAATTGTTTGCGTTGTCGACTTGATAATTGATAATCTTAGAACTAGATTTAGTATATCGTTTAACACTCCAGTCTCCCTTTTTATCCATTGCAACCCAAACGGTGTCTCCTTCTTGTAAAGAGCCGCTTGCACCTAAAGAAAGTATATTATTTTCGTATAAGGCAGTAAATGTAACATCGTCAATTCTAGGATAACCAGCAGTTGGTAATTTTTGATATTGTAGATAACTAGTTCCATTCTCTTTGTTAACGTCTAATGTTGGCCAAGGCGCACCATTAAAGTCAATAGGTTTAATTAGCAGACTTGATTGATCTACTGGATAGCTTCTAGGCGAAGTTATAACATTTTCACCGTATACAAATTCAAACAATTGAGGATCTTGATTAAATTTATTTTGATCTAGAGAAAATTCTATTTCTTTATAAGTGTTCTCACCACCAAACGTTCCCAATCTAATCGCCCATTCTTCTTGCACAGATAAATGTGATCCTAATGCTTGATTAGATGCTACGGAAAACTTTTCTAATGGCGCTACGGTTCCTTTTTCTTTAATAAACCCTTGATAAAACTTATATTGACTTGTTTCATCAACAATTAAGCTGTTCAAGTAATTTCTAGGAACATAACCAATTAATTTTTGTGCATACTTTTTTTGACTATCGTCAAAATTTTCACTTTCTAAACTATAAAAATCTTCAAACTGTGTTATTTTATATTCAAAATTAGGAAGTAATTGTGCTACAGGAGCTTTCCCAAGTTCAGCCCAATTCTCATAGTTAAAAGTTTCTGCAGGAAGTAATTTAGTATTAGCTTGATAATATCTAGTTTGAAACTTGACAACATCACCGATATTATAATCAACGTTCACTTGCCAGTCTTCTATTTTTGCACTGTCATATACAAACCCTGGGATATAAAAATCACCAGTCCAGTTGTCAGTAATGTATCCAGAAACCTTAAATCTGTTTTGTCTATATCCAGAATAAGGTTGATATATCAAATCATTAAAAATAGTAAAGTTGTCAAAGACAACAATATGTTCCTTTTGTACTAGGTTAATTTTTACAAAATATATTCCATCATTAGAAATTTTAGATGTATCAATTAAGAAAGTGTTATCCTCTCTAACAATGTTGATTCTGTTTTTATCTATCGCACTTCCATCTGATTTCAATAATGAATAGTCATAAAATAAATCATTTATATCTTCTACAACTGACTTTTCACTATAAAACTTTACGGTGTCTGCAAAAGGTGCTAAACTAATAACACTATTATTAGCCCAGTTTTGTACACTCCAAAATAAGAATTCTTTTCCGGCCAACTTCCAATCTGCAACAACTTCTAACTCAGATAGGATTTTATCAAAAATAAATCCTTCAGATTCTAAATAGCTGCCGTATCCTAGAATGAAATTAAACACCTCTTGAGAAGATTTTAAAATAGTTCCGTAAGGGATTAACGTGATAGTGTCTTCAAAATTTGATGGAACAGTTGCATCAATTCCACCAATTGTTGGAAGATATGGAAGAGGATAATATAAAGCTGGATCAAAAGACTCTTTAGTCAAATGAGTTGACACTGCTCTATAATACTTTTGTCCAACTGATACTATGCTTCCTCCAGTAATATTTGCATTTGGTGCCCAATATATGAAGGATTCAGTCGTTCCTCCTACTGTGATAACTGGATCATTTGGTGCTGTAATTGCTTTATTAATTTTAAAATAAGGATTAACATTATCATAGCCCTTAATAACGAATCCAGTTGTACCCCTTTCAACAATTATTCCTGACATTGAAAGTGTTTTAATAGGATTGCCAGTAGATAAAAATAATTGATAATTTTCCTGTGGTACAAAAACTTTATCTACTGTTTTGTAACTAGTAACAGTTTCTAATGCTACATTGAATTTGTCTTTGCTGGCAAATCCTCCTAGCTTATACATTAAATTAGATTTAATATTGTTAATATAATTTTTTAATGTTGTAGCAGGAGAAGTATTTTTTAATCTTAGATATTCTACTATATAAGGAGAATAACCTGTTGCAAAAACAAATCCTTTGTTAAAGTCTGAATAAATTTTTAAATCTTTAGGAGATATCCTTTGATTTGTGTCTTTATATATTGTTTGATTGGCGTTATTAAAAGTATTCCTAGAAGTATCAAAACACAGTGTTAGATACTTTGCAGGAAGATTCAATGCCATAGCTACTTGAATAGCAAACGGATATAAATGACTCCTTCTCCAAGAACTCTCAGCAGGACCCATATCACCAAACTTCCATTGTTGGTATCTTTGAGAAAAATCAAAGTACTTAACAACATTTACATCAAATGGATCTTTTAGATTTCCGTAAGAATCAACAGGCAATATGTTGGATAGACCTATTCTTTTATATCTACTATCATAACCTTTTCTATTGCCATCTCTAATGTAACCGTCTTCTAAATCTTTCCACAAAACATCATTACCTGCACTATAAGGTGCTGGTCCGTATGTTGTATCCCACCAATCTGGCTTAATACTGAATCCTAACATTTCCCAAGGATGAGAATGTGGTCTATCTGTATCAAAATAGTACCTATATATCTTTCTCCATGAGCCATTTAAAACTGATTCTGGATTTAATTCTCCAACAGAGTTTACAAAATTATAGCTAAAATTACCACCATAGATTTCATTTTCGTTTGTTTCATAATCAATGTTATAAAGTCCAGTCCATCTTAAAAACTCTTCTTCAATAGTTTTGTTAACTCGAACTAATTCCTCTTTGTTGCTTCTAAAAATTCCTGGAACAACATCAATCACATCAAAGATTCTGTTATCATAAAAAGAATTTAAATTATTATAGATCCTTGTTTCTAGCTCTAATAATAGCGAATCTCTGTCATCACCAAAACACACTGTTATTGATCCGTCATGTCCTTGTATAACATCTGTAGGTTCTAAGTACGTTTCGTCTTTATAAATTTCTGGAATAAATGCAGGATAAAGGCCTAACTTAGTAGGGCTAAATGGCATGCAAGAACCGTAGATGTTGTTGTAGAATTTAATTAAAACTTTGTCATTTAAATTTAGAGTCTTATCAAATGTAACCAAAGGTTCAATAGTGTCAAAATGATAATCTTTATCTTTTATTAATAACTCATTGTTTAGATAAACGAGAATTGCATTATTGTTTAATTCTTTAGAGTCGTAAATTTTAGATCCATAAGCATAAGATATGATATTAACATCTCTAACTGTGTATTCATAATCTCTCTTATTCAACCCATAAGGCACCATATCGCTATAGTAGAAAGTTGATTTATTATTTTTGTCTTTACTAATATCTGTGATGATATCATCTAATGCAGAAGGAATAGAATTATAAGAAGGCAAATCAACAAACTTTTGCAGAATTAATGTTTTATATCTTTGATATTCTAATGCCGCCCAACGAATAGAACTGATAAAATTGATCTGTTTATCGCAAAGCATTGCGCCAGCCATTGCAACAAGGCCCTGATGCTGTACAAATCTTCTACCATAAGAATATAAATTAGGAAGATCTCTTAAATTGTCTTTGTTGACTGTTGTCCCAATAGCTTTAGATGCATTTAATAGAATTGAATTAACATGATCATTTATTTCTGCATAGCTAACAGTAAAAGGAACTTCATTTAATGGATTGTTAATTAAATTTATTGGAGTCTCGTATTTTCCTTCTATTCCTTTATCAAATACAGGTAATGATCTAATTGTAATTACATCATTTTTTATTAGAGGTACATTAAAATTAATAAAATAAGAGTCAAATGTTACGTCTGCAGAAACTGTATAATCTGTTTGTGGTAATAATGTTCCATTTTTAAAAACTCTAATTGCAGTTTTTGGAGTATTGACATTAATACTGTTAAATTCTAAGTATTCTTCACCTCCCATTGCAACTTGTTGATCAATAATTTCTTGAATTGATGGTGCATTGGTTAACGTCCAAAAATTTTCGTATCTAGAATCATCAACTTTAATGAACCCATCTTTAAAATCCACAGTGATTAAATTTCCATCAGCATCAAAATAATTTGATGACCCTGTTTCTATAAAATTCTCAAATAGATAGCCGCCTACATTTGATACGTTGGCATATTTTAAAGGAAATCCTAATACACTGTCATTAACTCCTGTTCCTATTTGATAACCAAACAATTTTGTTCCACTAAAATTGTTATTAGTATATGAAGAATCTGAAAAACTTTTACCTGTGTTATCAAATAAATCAAATAAAGGCGGTTGATTCAATGTTGTTTTTCTTTGGGCAGGTACCCACTCATCGTTTTTATATAACCAAGTTGTTCCGCCATTTTCATTACCTGACAATACTAATAATCCTTGATTTTCTAAAGGATCACTATCTATAACTTGTTCTAAGTGAAGTTTTTTATTGCCATCAATATCTAAAAACTTTACTTCAAATATTTTGTTTCTTATACTTGCATCTTTTTCTTCGGTAAAAATTACTCTATTTCCATTCTGTAATTGTACACCGTCCACAAAGAAACCAACAGATCCCTCAACTGAACTATATGCGTCAGTTACTCTTGTGTCTAGAAAATCAACATATCTTTTAGACTGTGATGAAAAATTATAAAGGCGAATATTTGGTTGAAATTCAATAATAGGTCTGCTTGCTCTAGTTCCGTAATTAGGTTCAACACCGTTAATTTCAGAGCTTAAAGTAACTACATCAATGTGAAACCATCTATTGTATCTAGACCAAGGATTTTTATCTTTACTAGATCTATTGATCAATATATAATCTGGTGTTAATGGATAATTGCTAACTTGATCAAATGGCAAATCGTCAAATGAAGTTTCATCAAACGAACTTTCAACTTCAGAAGAATATCCTTCAATTGTAACTAATGATTCATAGTCAACTAATGTAATTGATTCTCCAACACCTTCTACAATATATGTTTTTTCTCTATAAGATTCTGGCATAACAACATTGGAAAATCTAATTTTCATGCCATTGCTTAACTTGAACTTACCTACTACTTCGTAATTCTTTTTTCCTAGTATGTCTTCTTCAACATTTAGTGCGGTGTTTTCAGTTTTATTTCTTATTAAAAATTTTCCAAAAGTTGTACTATCTTTTCCGCTGACATAAAACAACGTTGCAGGTATATCATCAGTTACCTCAAATACCACATTTCCGTTGTTACTTCCATTGTTTAATACATTTTCAACTAAATCTAAACTTCCACTTGTTCTCTTAGTTTTAATATAAAAAGGATTGTCCACAGTATCAACATCAAAAACATAGGTCATGCCTCGATATAGTGTTATTGTTGGATTAACTGCAACCGAATCACTACTAAAATTCCAATATTCAGAATTTTCATCGCTGACAATGCCAACTTTGACAGTTGTATTTGTTACTTTTTCATCACCAATAACTAAAATAGTTGGAGGTCCTTCTGGTATCCAAACGTAATTTCTATAATTGATAAATTTATCCAAATCAATGTGTGGATTCCATGTGTAGCTTTGTTGTTTAAAAAGTCTGTCTTGATTGGATACGTCAGATCCGTAAAATTTTAAACTATTGAGAATGTCTTCATATGATTTGGCAAATTCAACATTGTCAGTAATAGCATTTCTAGTTACAATTCCTGGCTCTACTTCATAGTCTGTTCTAAAAGATTTTTCTAAATTTGAATTGATATATGAATCAGTTTCAGGATTGAAATTCGTTACTGCTCTTTCGCCAATAAAGCCATCAATCTTTTTAAGTTTAGGTTGTTGTATTAATTGATCTATTGTTCCAGAAAGAAAACGGTTATTCGCGTCAGTCCTAAAAATAACTGGTAATAGGTCTAATGATTTTCTTTTACTCATTTTTTATCCATTAACTTGCAGACACTACAATAGGTCCATTTGTTTTTAATAATCCAGATGTGATTGTGCTAATTATTTCTAAATCAGAGACATCAGCAGTACTTAAAAATATTTCGTCTGGTTGGCAAAATACTTGGAACAGACTTCCAAAATACCTTTCTGGTGCGGTTGGAACTATTAAAAAGTTTACCACGTCTGGGCTTAATGACTTAATAACATACGCACTCAACTCTCCGAAGTTAAAAGTATCTCCAAAATCCCAATTTTCAAGTGCAAAATATTGATTGATAGCAACTATAACTCTACTCTTAATGTCATTGTCATTTACTGTTGAAGCAGGATTCTTAACTATATAAAATTTAGCTTGTAAATCTTCTGTTGCTCCTGTTCCAAATAACAATTTATACTTTGCAGGATGGAAAACAATCTCATCACTCAATGCTTTCACGCTGTTTAACGGAGCAGAGTATAATTCATATAATTGTGTTGAGTCTGGCGGCTCAGGAGGATCATCTTGTTGTGATAATATCCATGATCTCAATGCATCATCATATGTTTTAGTTAATAAAAATATATCAATAATATTTGTTTTACAAGGATCAATCCTATAATCTTGACCTGCGTTGTGAATGTATTGGAATTTGATGTTATTTCTTCCAATAAATGCTTCAACTCCAGTTTCCACAACAAGACCAATAGTAGTGTCTAATCGTTTGATTATATTTTCTGCCGAAGAATAAAAATAAAATAATTGTCCTGAAGGATATAAACTTAGATTAACAACATCTAATTCACTTTCAAATGTTAGAACAGAACTTGAGTCTAATATTTCTTTATAGACCTGTCCGTCAAGCACAACTGTTTTAATATAAACAAAAGAACTTCTAGTGTTTGTTATAGGATCTATCAATAAAGGTTTAACTATGTTAACAAAAGAATCAGGATCGTCAACTATGCCATCTCCTGTTTTATCAGAAAAGCTAATTTTAACTCTATTATTGTCATATATACCATCATCGTTGGATATCATGCCAGTGATTTCAAACTGATAATCTTTTCCTAGCACAGTTCCCGTTTCTAAATCTTCGTTAACTGACAAAATATTAATGTTATCTTTAGATTCCCCGCCTAATTTTTGACTAAATTGTTTATCTCTCTCGTTGAAATAAAAACTTATCTTTTTGTTACTTTGGAAAACGTATTCGAGTCCTCTGTAATATGTTATATAATTTTCTCCATCACTCTTAAAAGCAACGAGCCAACTACTGTCCTGTCTTAAATTACTAACATCACCTGCGTAAGTTAAACTGAATTCACTGTCTAAATCTAAATTACTTGAATTAATAATTTTCCACTCTGCTGAATCCCTGTCGTACCTAATTCCAAAATCTCTTCTTAAAGTAATTTGGTTAACAATTTCTGTTTCAAACGTAAATGGTATGTCTGTAACAAATAATGGTATTATTTCTGAAGGTATCGCACCATTAGGAACTGGATTTGATATGGACACTAGTCCAACACCATTGTCGTCTGTTCCTTTTCCAGAGTTGCTACCGTCCCCAGAAACATAAACTACTTCACTCCAAATATATGATTTGGTATTTTTGTTATTAACTGTGGTTAAAGTATTATTAGGTGCAAAATATTTTCCTGTAGGAGGTACAAATTTTACCAATGCTTGAGATTTTAAATATCGTAATGGAGATTGGGTATATTGCCCAATAGGAACTGCCAATGATGTTACAGAGTCTTTAAAATATCCTGTGGCTTGATTGGACACAGAGAAAACATTGTTCCAAACAATGTTAGTGTCGCCTGTTAAAATTCTTTCAAACAGTTCATAATAAAAGTCTCTAACTTCTTCTTTAGAAACTAATGGTTCAATTTTAGATTTAACAATTCCATATACTTCATTTTTTGTATTAAAATTAAAAGTAAAACTTGTAGTATACGTATTTTGATAAATGCAGCCGTCATCTGAAAATAAATTTATTGAACTTGATCTGCCTGTTGGATCATTAATTTCAAAATATCTAGAAATTCCAGAAGAAACTCTGTTAATAGATTTTACTTTAACAATGTCTTGATTAATTGTAATAGGAAGTACATTATAATCTTCGCCTGTTATCATTCTATTTTGTGTATAGTACATCTGAGGAGCATTTTGCTTAATGCTTTGATTGCTTTCACTCTGTGCGCTATTTGATACACTTACTTGTAAACTCAAAACTATTGATAATGTCTGAGATTGCCCTGCTCCGTTTAGGTAAGGCATCCTCACTTGAATATTATTCATGTCCTGCGGACTAATAATATAACTAAGTCCGTTGCTAGTCCTATAATATAATCTAAAATTACCAGAAGGTAGTTTTCCAAAAACGCTGTCGCCAAAGTTTAAATCAACTTGGTCATTCTCTCTAGTTGATGCGCTATAGATATTTTTTGTTTTGTTTTTAATACTGTTATAAATGACGCTGGTTCCACCAACAGAATCTAATTTAGTCCACATGGTAGACAACTCGCCATTGGCGTCTAATTCATAAAGCCAAATGTCAGAATTATTAATATTTTCTACATCAACACCAATGACTTCATTGGCTATAGGGTTTGTTATTGTAAAATCACTGCTCTGTAGTGTGCCTTCTTTAAATTGCACGAACCATCCACTATTTTTGCTGCCACTTCCTTTGTTATCATTTTTATAAATTACACCAAAACTAGCACCAATTTTTGGATCTTGTTCGCCCACAGTTGATCTGTCTATAATAGAAGAGCCAACAATTTCAAAATTCATTGGAATTCCGCTGACTGTTTTAGAAAAAGAAAAAACAGGAACGTCTGCAGAAACAACATTTAAATTATATTGTTCATTAACTATACCATCTATTGTTCTTCTTGAGTTAGGTCTGCCAAATGTAGCAGAACTCATTGCAGAGTTCATTACAAATGTAAACTGCTGGTACCAGTCTGGATTAGTTCCGTCGTTCCAAACAACAATTTTATTTGAAAGATTAGTTCCATTGGAGTCAATTATATTATCACTTGTACTCACAGACACTACCTTTAGTAGGCCGTTTGAAGTTTGATTTCGTTTAGGATTATAACTGACTAACTTGGCTAATTTTAATATACTATCTCTTCTAGTTGCAGTTTCTAAAAAGTTTTCCCTAGCATTTAAATCAACTCTAAAGCTCAAACTTTGTGCCAAAAAGGCAATCATATCAATAAGTGCTACATATTCACTGCTGTCAATATAATCATTAAAACTTTCAGGATAATTTTGACGGAGATACTCAATCATACTCCTACGAATAGTTTCAAAGTCGTAGGATTTAAAGTCAGCGTTCTGAAAAGTTTGATAAATTTTGGTCCAATCTTCAGCAACCAATAGTGAGTTTTGTCGTTCTGTGCTAGCCATTGTGGGTCAATCTCCGATATCCATATTTATTTTAAAAATTATCTGCGTGTTTAATCAACTATCAGTCCAATATCTCTATCAAAAGATAATTTGATATTTGACCTTTGATCAGTGACTCTATACTTTACTGTTATTTCTAATAATATTCCACTGGAATATTCGTCCACTTTAACAGCTTCTGGTTCTATTCTAGGTTCTTTGTTTAATATTTCTCTGATATCTTCAGTTATTGCATTCTTAGTTGATTCAGTTAATGGTTCAAAAATTGCGTCCCATATGATAGTACCAAAAGTTGGATCCATAACTCTCTCACCTTTTCTAGTATTGAACTGATTTAAAAGATCCTGTCTAACACAGTCAAAGTCGTACATTTTGAAATTTTGGCCTGGACGATTACTATTGAACCCTTTGTACACATGTACTGTTGAGATTCCATAGTTTGAAACTTGATTTGAATTTGGTTTTATTACTAATTTTTTAATAGGCATGACTCTGTCCTTATACGCTTTGTGCTACGTTACCGTCTCTGTCAGTTTTTATAGGTTTAAATTGTTCTGGATCAAGACTTTCATGATGATCCCATGGTTCATGTGTTGGTACTCGCAACATAATACTTCTTATATCTGGTTGGCGATAATAATTGTTGTTCTCCCAACCTTTTTGTATGCCCTCGGTAGCATTTCTGTCAGCTTCTCTATAAGGCAATACAAAGGTATCCAATACTGGTGCAACGGTGGCTGCTTCTGGCAATATTGTCAATGCTTCTAACGCATTAAGAAGATTAGTTTCAGAACTTACGGACTCTGGCGCTGGTGATGGCCCGTTCATATCTATCAATGTGGCACGTTCAATATGGGCACCACCCGCATTAAAGACGTTAGCGCCGCCTGCTGAAATATAGTTTGCACCGCCAGTATCAACAACAAATTCACCAATACTTTGTATATTTGTTGCGGCCCCAGAAATAACACTTAGTCCTAATCCAGATCTTATATTCATTTCTAATAACGATTGCATTTTAAAATCAGTAGTGGCATACATGTTTATATTTCCAGTTAAAGCATATAAATCAATACCAGAAGTTAACGGATTTAAAGGATTTACTTGTGAAGTGAGACGAATTTTTCCGCCACAATTTAAGTTAACATGGCTTTTAGCAGAAAAATTACAATCAAGTCCAGCATATCCTTCTACTATACCGCCTGCTTCTAAGTGTAATGAACCTCTAGTGGCAACAATATTAACGTTGTTTCCCGCTTCCATGTTAATATTTCTATCTGCACGAAAGTTAAAGTCAAACTCCGTATGAATACTAACACTATCTGCGGCAAAGATATCAATTTTACCGTCACTGGTAAACTCCATCCATGCAGTTCCCTTACTATTACAAATATAAATTAAATCTGCACTATTATGTAATAGTATTTGATGTCCAGTTCTAGTTCTAATCCTAACATGTTCGTCTAATATACCTTCTTTTTTTGTTCTTTCATCTTTACCAATGTATCCATCATCCATGACAAATTGTGTGCCACCTTCTCTTTCAGTATAAACATCAAACGTTTGATTTTCTGGTCCTACTGAATATGACTTGCCTTTAACTCTAACAGGTCCAGGTGTTGATATTCCATAAACGTTACTGATAGCGTCGCGGCGAGCACTGCTAGTTGTAATTCCTCGAATAGGATCTTTTAATAAACCTTGAGTTGCTAGTCTTAACGCAAAGGGATGTATTGGTCTTTTAACTGCATCAATTGAATCTAATCTTTGATCTCGAATTCTTCTATTAACTTCCATAACTGGAACATTGTCTGTACCAATTTTAGTTTTTTCTTGTGGAGTCAACTCTACTGATTTAGACGCCGCAAGTCCTGGCACCATATGATTGATACCGCCTTCAGGAACACATCCAATCCAAAAACATCTATTTGCAGTATTGTTTTCAATAAAAATTACAACAACCTTAGTACCAATATCTGGAGGTACGAACCACATTCCGTAGCTTGACTGTGTACTTCTCCAATCTCTATTGTTTGGATCCATAGCGTCATAAGGAGTGTATCCAAAAAATGATGGCAAATATTCAGCAGTATATTCTACTAAATCAGATTGTTTTTTACCTTTGACTGCCCCTCTATATAGCACAACTTTTAATGCGCCCATCTTTCCACCGTCTAGAATGTCAACTACTTCAGCAATTACTGGACCTTGTTTACCTATTAGGTCACGTATTTCACTATTAGGTAATTCAGACGATATGCCTAACTCTTTTGCACTCATGACTGGAATTCTCCTGGTTTACATAGCAGATCATCTAGTGGATTAGTTCTAGGTATTAAACCTGCTCTGCTAATATCCTTACTGAGCACTGTTATGTCATTGACAACTTTTGAACTTGCTGATATCAATTTATCTTGTACTTGTCTAACTGAGGAGTTTGTTTGTGCAACTGTTGGAAAGTTAGTAGTGTTTAAGTCTTGATCTAGTTCAACTGATGCCACACCAGAAGTATATAAATCATATGGGTTGTATGTTCCTAACAAATTAGATATTTGATCATCAGTTAACGCTAAATTTGGTGTTGTTCCTGGACCAAATGGAATAGTAATTGTTGGAACTTGCAAATCTATTTGTGAAAAAAATCCACCAGGAACGGTAATTGTTTGCGGATCAACATCTGCATTAATAGGATCATTACCAATAAATGCGGCAGGCGGTCTTCCAGAATAAAAGCCATCAGTACATCCTGGAATAAAAGGTATGTAAGGTAACAATATTGGTGGAGGAAACTTATACTGCAAATATTCTCTTAGCTTTGCTAGAAACTGAGTTAAAGGATTATTAACTAAAATATTCAAACCAATAGTTTTGTTAATTAGATCTCTAATTTGTTCTAATGCTACCTTAACGGTTGGTGGTAATGATATCCATCCTTGTCTAATTAGTTTTGCAATCAAAGATGCTGCCAACAATGGATTTTTTAAAAAGCATTTGAATAAATTTTCAATACTTGATACTGCTGATTTAACATAATTTTTAATAGCGTTTATTTTTCCTCTTAACACTTGTAATAAAAAATTAATTCCTTGACTAGCACCAAATAAAGTTGCTAATGAAACGCCTGCATCTATTGTGATATATTTTGGTTGCGGTGTGGGATCAGCAGGTGAGTTACTTAGACCAAAGATACCTAAAATTCCTTGTATAATTGCAGATACTTGAGCTAATTGTGGTATCGCACTAAGTGATCCGCTAATATTAATTCCAAACGTACCATCAGCTTGTAAAGAAAAATTAATAAATCTTCCAGGTGTGCCGCCCTGTAGAGATTTGGCGTACAAACCACCAGTTGTATCTTTTTCTATTCTAAACCAATTCGTTGGAGCACTTGCTACTGTCATCTTAAATCCTTTATCTTCTAATACTTAAATCAATTTTTTGTTCACTAAATCTATCGCCTGTATTCAACGAGTCTAACTGTGCCAATAGTGCCATGTCTTGCTGTGTATTTCTATTGCCTTTTAATTTTTGTTTGAACGTGCCATTTTGAAAGAAAGATTCAATTTCTATTACAGTATAGTGTGCGCTATACGATGCCAATCTTCTTGATTCGCCTTCATTAGCCGCAATAAAACCATCTTTGTTTACATCATTAGGCGCATAACATAAAACTCTAATCACCGGATCTACAGTTCTTATTGCTATACCACCATCAACAGTAAACAAGCCACCTTCTGGACCAGTACTCACTTTAGCGGCTTTGTCAATATATTGTGTGCCTAACCACATTGGATCGCCTAATATTTCTAAATTCAACATTACTTGTTCATATGGATTATTGATAATTTTACTAATATCTCTTGAAAGATCAAAAAGTGGATTAGTCTCTGAGCCTGACCTCACTTGATCTTGTTTTGCAGAACCACTTGCAGGTATAAAGTTTGTAGTAGAACCAGCAGGCGTAGTTGTTTTTTGTACAAAGGCAACAACTGCGACGGGTGCTTTTACCACATCACCGTTCTCAGTCTTAGAAGGATTTGAAGAACCCTGTGTCTCTGGTTTTTTACCATAATTAGGAGTTATTAATTTGGTCCATAATTGATTGAAATTAATATTGAGCGAGGTTATATCTTTGTTATTGCCTGTATAGTTCCATTCGTAAATCCTCGCTGTTAGTTTTTCATAATCTCTAGCAGGCGCAACAAATGAAGGAACAAAAATACTTGTCAATTTAGTGTAATGAACTTTTCTTGGAACGATGTAATAAGTAATTATTTTTTGATATGTTGCCAATGATTCTATCCATTCTCCATTTTCAACTTCAGGAATAATTCTCCACCAATCCAACTGTCCATCATCTTTATTATAATACCCTGCAAATTTTACTTTTACTCTGTCTACTAGAAAATAACTGTCAACAATAATGCTATCAATCATTGTTAATATACCCATTCTTCCGTCAATAGTTAGTGTAATTTCTGGTTGCTCTGCGTTGTCTGCGCCTGTTCTTTCTCCAATTGATCTAGACACTTTATATAAACTCTTGTCTTTTAAAAATTCTCTAACGCCAGAATCTTGAGCTGAGTCAAACATTCTAGTACTTTTTATTTTGGCAGTCACTACTTCTGAATTTTCATCAACAGGATTATTTTGATCGTCAACAAATAAAATTTTAACTTTAGTAGGAACAATATCAGAATCTTTTTTCTTAGAGTCCCCAATACCATTTAAAGCGTTTTCTAATGACGCTATCATATCCCCAACTGTTTTACCTTTTAACTTAATTGACTCTGGTACAATGTTGACGTCATCTAATTTAGCAACGTCATTTAACGGTATTGCTGACAGTTCGTATTTGGTTCCTTCACTAGTCAAACTTGCTGTTAAAGATACAACTGATAAAGTATAATACCTAGTAGAATATGGCACTACTTCTGGTTCTTCTGAATTTTCTCTGTATCCTACAAAATCAATTTTTAGTACAAATGCGGCATTTTTATCAAGTGTATAATATCCTTTGGCTGCAAGCCCAGTCATAATAGATGTTAAAAACGTATCCATACTATATGGTTCTACAATTTTTAATTTGACCTGTGTTCCCCAATCTTTGCCGCCAGATCCCATGGCGCTTTTAATATAAAGATCTTCTAAATAAAAATCAAATTTATTTCTATTACCATAAGCAACCATATTAACGAAAGATTGCAATTTATTAAGTTCTTCGCTACCGCTAGGCGTAATTCCGTCAACGTTTTTACCGTGACTTTGAAATACTATATAATCAAACCCATTTGTTTTATAAGATTGAGTTTTCTTCTCTTGACCAGACACTATGGCTAAAGTGACTCTATAATTAAAGGTACGGTATTGATGCAGTATATTATTAGCAGGAAAAGGATTACCAAATACCAGTGTATTTAGAAAATCTCTTTTAGCATTTGATATTACTTGTCCAATATCTAAATTGTTTCTAGTTATCATGTTTTTCCTGCGCCTAACAATGTTAATAATTTTTGTTTTTGTGGAATATAAATTTTTAATCCTGATACTAAATCATATATTGGATCTTTAATAACGTTAGGATTTCTAACTGCAAACACCCACCAAAGTCTAGGATCACCGTATGCATCATTTGCCAACAAGTCTGGTCTGTGTTGATATTGGCTTGGTAACTCTACCATGACATCATCGTCAAGTGCGGGCACTGCTCGAGGCGTCCAAATATCTAAATAATATCCATTAAATTCAGTGTCTCGATAAGGAGAATAATTTGAATATTGTGCGTTTATCATAGATAGCCTCTTCTTGGTAGTTGGCTATTAAGGAATGCATCAACTCCAAATCTAGACATTTCTGCTCTGCTGTATACAGGTATTAATGTCATTGATATTGTGCTCATTGTTGGTACTTTATTTTCAATTCCATCAAAACTAAAACCAGTTGTATAATCAACATCAGCTGGAAGATCCACACTATAACTGCCCACTACTACTGGAACATTTTCGTAAATATCTGTACCATAAGCATTAAACCTACATACAGGAGGTGGAGCACCTGGTACACTATCATTGCCCGTCTGCATTTTAGTAATTGCTCTAAGTGCATTCAGTGTTGCAACATAATAATATGCTTCTTGTTGTGACTGTACTGGAAATTGTCCTGACACTTGTATGGTTCCAACATCACCATTAGCGAAAGAGTAAACTTGATAATTATTATGCTGAAGGGTAGATGCTACCCAATTAGCTTTAATGTCTTGTTTGATCGAAGGAGTCACTGGGAAATAAATGCCTCCCCAACCTAATTTATCATTACCTAACATTTGTAATTTTGTTCCGGCGGCCCAGTATTTTCTAGGTATGCTTAGATATACTCTATTTTTAATGCTGGACTCTGTGCCCAACCTTGCAAAACCAATCTTAAAGGTTGTACCAGTAATTCTACCGTTTGCAGCCTGCTGTATCAAATTTGTACCGTATACCTGTGGCGGAAAGGTATCTTGAAACTGTGCAAGACCGTTTGTTAAACTATCGACTATATCACCCATTTTGTTTAATCTCCCAACATATTTATTTGACAAAATTAAGTGCGTAGTTTATAATATAAGGAATAGGAGTCTATAATAATAATGACAACAACGACTGCAACAACTACGAAACGCAACAAATATTTGAATAATAAGGATCTATTACTACAGATCCACAGAAGCAAGAATACTTATGGTTCATTTGTGGACAAGAAGTATGAGGACTACGATCTTATCCTAGGTAGTTTAGATAAAATCAATATTAGGACTGTTGCTCAAGCAAAAAAGAATCGAGCAAAAAGATTAGGGCAACAACTATACGCATCTAAAAAGGCAGCAGGAATTAAGGATGTAAAATTAATAGACTGCGTAATAGATTATAAGAAAGTCCCAAAAGAAGACGTAGTGTTTAGGATAATGACACACGAGCATATCCCACTTGCGCCAGGTCGTAAGAAAACTGTTAAGTCAACTGCTGATGCACACGAGCGTTGTAACTTTCCCCCTTATCAGCACTGGGCATTTGATAACAAAGACAACTTGATGTGTGTGGGAAAAAGCCATTGGAAGGGCGATTTAAAGAATGGACTTTTTAGCAAGGAACACGGTCGAATTACAGAAGAACTAGGACGTATGTTTTTAATGTTGGCAGAGAGATATGCCCAAAGAAGTAACTGGCGTGGATATACCTACGTTGACGAAATGAAGGGACAAGCGATTCTTCAACTTAGTCAAATTGGGTTACAGTTTGACGAATCTAAATCAGAAAATCCATTTGCTTACTATACTGCCGCAGTCACTAACAGTTTTACCCGTGTTCTTAATATTGAAAAAAGAAATCAAAATATTCGAGATGACATGTTAGAACAAAATGGATTGACTCCAAGCTTCACTAGACAAAATCAACAAGAATATGCAGAAGAAACTGCAAGACAAGCTGCCTTATATAAAGGTATGAGACAAGCAAAAAGTGACGAAGACTCTGATGAGGAGGTTTAATGAGCAACTTATTTAAAAAAGCTGCCTGTTTTACAGACATACACTTTGGATTAAAAAGTAATAGTAAAACACATAATGAAGATTGCATGGCATTTGTTGATTGGTTTATTAACACTGCCAAAAAAGAAGGTGCAGAAACTTGTATTTTCTTAGGCGATTGGCATCATAATCGTAGTACTACGGATGTTAGTACTATGAATTATACTGTTAGAGCATTAGAAAAATTAAATTCTGCATTTGATGTCGTGCATGTTATTACAGGCAACCACGATCAGTATTATAAAGACAAACGTGATCTCCACAGTTTAGAGTACGGCAGACTATTTCCTAATATCAATATGGTAAATCATGAATTTACAGAAGGAAATGTTACCATACTTCCTTGGCTTGTTGGTGATGAGTGGAAACGAATGGAAAAGATCAAGAGTCGTTATATCTTTGGTCACTTTGAACTTCCATTATTCTACATGAATGCAATGGTGCAGATGCCAGATCACGGAGAGTTACAGGCTACGCATTTTAAACATCAAGATTATGTTTTTAGTGGGCACTTCCACAAACGTCAAAATCAAGACAAGATACATTATATTGGTAATGCCTTCCCGCACAACTATGCAGATAGTTGGGACGATGCACGTGGTATGATGATTTTAGAATGGGATAAAACTCCACAATATATAGATTGGCCTGATTGTCCAAAATATCGAACTGTCAAACTCAGTAGACTTTTAGATGAAAAAGACAGTATAATGAAGAGCAAAATGTATTTGCGAGTAACCCTTGACATTGATATCACGTTTGAGGAAGCGAACTTTATTAAAGAAACTTTCATGAACGAGTATGATATTAGGGAACTTAGTCTAATCACTGAAAAAGACAACTTAGAAGGACTCATTGAAGAAGCTACAGATGCAAAATTTGAAAGCGTTGATCAAATTGTAGCAGAACAAATTTTGGCCTTAGAGACTGGAACATACAATACAAATACACTTTTGGCAATCTACAACGGACTTCATGTTTAAAATAAAAAATATAACAGTAAAAAACTTCATGAGTGTGGGCAACCAAACTCAAGCAGTGGATTTTGATAAAAATCATTTGACTCTTGTACTGGGTGAAAACCTAGACCTAGGTGGCGACGACAGTGGCAGTCGAAACGGCACAGGAAAAACTACCATTGTTAATGCCTTGTGCTACGCATTGTATGGCGAAGCGTTAACCAAGATCAAAAAAGAAAATTTGATTAACAAGACTAATGGTAAGAACATGGTTGTCACTGTAGAATTTGACAACAATGGACGCAGTTACAAGATAGAACGTGGTCGTAAACCAAATTTTTTAAAGTTTTACATAGACCATGTAGAACAAAAAACAGGGGACAATGCTGACGATGATGCACAAGGTGACAGTAGAGAAACACAAAAATCTATTGAAACACTATTGGGCATGAGTCAAACCATGTTCAAGCATCTAGTTGCATTGAACACCTATACTGAACCATTTTTAAGTATGAGAGCCAATGATCAAAGAGAAGTCATTGAGCAACTACTTGGCATAACATTATTAAGTGAGAAAGCAGAATTACTTAAACTTCAAGTTAAAGATATTAAAGATCAAATTCAAGCAGAAACTTTTAAAATTGAAAGCATAAGGAGTAGCAATGAAAAAGTCCAACAATCAATCGATAGCCTCATTACTAAAAGCAAAGCCTGGGAAACAAAAAGAGAGCAAGACATCGCAGGATTCGAAAAAGCGATTCGAGAATTGCGCTCTGTTGATATCGAGGCAGAAATTACAAAACATACTCAGCTAAAAGAATATGATGAAAAATCTGCTAAGATTAAATCCTTAAACAAGCAAAAAGCGACCTTAGAGACCGCTGTTTACCAAGCTGACAAAGCAGTAAACAAATATACCGCAGAGCTTGAACATTTAGATGAAAATAAATGTCCTGCTTGTGAACAAGAATTACATGATCACAAGCACGAAGAAATGCGTAAGGTTGCAGAAAAGAATCTAACTGATTCTATAACATATTTGGAAAAAGTTAACTCTGATCTAATGTCAGTTCTAGCAGAGCTAAAAGAGATTGGCGAAATTAACGGTCGTCCGTCTACATATTATGACACTGCTGAAGAAGCATATAATCATAGAAACAATGTAGAATCATTAGAAACTGCACTATCAGCAAGACAAACAGAAATAAACCCATATACAGAGCAAGTAGAAGAACTTAAGAAAACAGCCATACAAGAAATATCATGGGACACAGTTAACGATTTAACTGGTGTCAAGGATCATATGGATTTCCTACACAAGCTATTGACTAATAAAGATAGCTTTATACGCAAGAAAATCATTGATCAAAATTTAGCATACTTAAATAAACGCCTAAGTTACTACCTAGCCAAGAGCGGATTGCCGCATCAAGTGAAATTTTTGAACGATTTAAACGTCGAAATCACACAACTTGGACAGGACTTAGACTTCGATAATCTCAGTAGAGGTGAACGAAATAGACTAATTTTAAGTCTATCTTGGGCGTTTAGGGACGTTTGGGAGAGCTTATATCAACCCATTAATTTGTTGTTTATTGACGAATTGATTGACGCAGGTATGGATGCCGCTGGCGTAGAAGCGGGGCTTGGAATACTGAAGAAAATGGCTAGAGAACGTGATAAAAACATCTATCTAATTAGTCACAAGGACGAATTAGCTGGGCGTGTAAACAGTATACTTAGAGTAATCAAAGAGAATGGTTTTACCAGTTACTCAAACGATGCTGATGTTGTGGAGCAACCTGCATAAATGCTACAAAAGGAACACGACAAATTTTTAGATTTGATTGTAAAATATTACAACTGTCGAGAAGACTGGCTTTCTAATAATACAGTAAAGTCAGGTATTGTCTATAGAAAAACATTGAAAGAATTTGTTGCTGTTTGTAGGGACATGATGAAGGGCATCCAAGAAATACAAAATGAAAAGAGAAAAGAGTACAAAAAAATATATAGGGAAAAAGGAAGCGTTCCAAGGAAAGCAAAGCCAAAAGAACGCCCTGTTCGACCTACAGAAGATTAAGTACTGAGCAATTAACAAATTCTAAAGGAAATTTTTATGAGTGATACTATTAAATTAATTGAAGACACATTGACACAGTGGAAAGCAGAAGACGAAAAGTTTGTTAAGGGCAATAACGCCGCTGGTACTAGAGCACGGAAAGCTCTAGCAGAACTAGCGAAAGCAGTCAAAGCTCGCAGAAACGAGATCACCGCAGAAAAGAATGCCAGAGTAGAAGCAAAAAAGGCAGCGTAATGTCCCACACAGTCGACGCATCACAAGTTAAAGAACTACAAAAACAAATTGCTCAATTAGAAAAAATGATGCAACAACTAATCAAGCGAGTAGATCTTTTGGACCGTGAGCGTCGACGTATCAAGCAAGAAATTGGAAATGTTAAAAATAAATGACTTGGGAGTATCAAGGCAATGTAGTTACAGAACTACCTGAAGATTGTGTGGGGTTTGTTTATATCATAACCAACATTCTAACAGGTAGAAAATACATTGGTAAGAAGCTAGCCAAATTTAGCAAAACAACATATCGAGTAGTAAAATTAAAAAACGGCACTAAAAAGAAAAAGAAGATTCGCAGTAAAATAGACAGCGATTGGCAAGAATATTATGGCTCAAGTCCAAATCTCACAGCAGACATAGAAAAATTAGGCAAAGAAAATTTCAAAAGAGAAATACTGCACTATTGTAACAGTAAATCACAAACATCATATCTAGAAGCAAAAGAGCAATTTTTAAGGCAAGTATTAGAATCAGATGATTACTATAACGGACATATACAAGTCCGTGTCCATGGCTCTCACATACTAAAATCCTAAGGCTTATCAGTGGTTACAGCTCGCGCAGGCTAAGTTCGTGCGCCGAAGAATCCTACGGAATGGTAGGGGACGGAAATCTTTTTGCCACAAAAAGTACTCAGCGACTATCCTTAACAGGACGACGATCGTTAAGACCTACGATTTTGCTGTTTGAATGGAGTTAAAAATAGGCCAAAGGATGGGAACATCAACGTGATTCCCAGTGCTATACAGAATGTTAGTGTATTGTGTATAGTATGCCGTCAGAATAAGACGTGGCTCGAGGTACAGGCTGACCGCCTCTGTAATGCCATAACACTAAGTGGATTGTGATACTCAGATGAGAACTTTCTTTCTTTGCCCGGCAACGGGCGAAGTGTGGACGCTCTATCTAGATGAGTATTAACAACTGCTTCGCAGTTATTCTTCTTAATAAAATGAAATAAAATGTGAGTTACGAAGTAACGAACAAATGAGCTTTAGCTCATTGAATAATACCACTGTACTTTAAGGAAACTTATGACTTAGATAAAAGGCATTTTAGTTTCTTTTGTAAATTCAAAATTCTCTTTGATTATATCTTGTAGGACATCTAGTTGCTCAGAGCTCAATGCGTAGGTCTGATCTAGATTGATAGCACCTCGCATGTGCCAACTTACCCTAAATGCTTCTTTAGTTAAGGCCTTTGCCTGTGCCTCAAGTTTATCTGTAAACTCAAGGATTTCGGGCATTGTCATGGACAAAAGCCTCATTCGAAAAAACTTGCGTAGTCTAGTTCAAATTTAGTAGTAATGGTTGGTGGTACACCTTGTTCTATATACTTAGGTGGAGTCTGTACTGTGATTTCTGAATAAGTGTTCTTTTCATTGAGTTCTCTGTATCTTTTGCTGATAGCTTTAAACACAGTTGGGTCACTGTTGTTTAGGAATTCTCTAATATATTCAAAATCATCAGTACTGCCATTGGTGGTGTCAATACGTTCAATACCATTAACAACCTGTATGACGTTAGCATCAGCTAGTCTTTCGGCAGCTTGATTCATTAACTGTACTTTTAGATCTTCTGATATTTCTGGATTGATTAGTTGACGTAGTATACGTTCTGCTTCAAAACTTGCTATATTAGACTGTGTTAAATTTCTGTAACTAATTGGTTTAATATGCACTGTAATATCATCATTGACCTTAACCACTGGTTCCCATACTACATTATCTATAACATTATCCAGCATTGGTCTTAGATCAATCTCGTAAGGTTCTGTTTCATTAGTACCAGGTATAGCAATGTCCAAATTGACCTTTTCACCAAAACTGGCTATTCTAATGGCTATTAACACGGCGTCTAAATCAACACTGGGCATTTGCCAAGCGTCTTTGATAGCAGGTATACAACTCTGAACCACTGATACTGTGGCATAACCATTGAGTAGAGCATCTGGAGTTTTCAACAACAATTCATCTTTAACGGTCATAGCATAGACTTCGTACTCGTTTTGCTCATTGATTTCAATGCTACCTTCAGACCAATAACGACCTTTGCTAGGCAATCTTAGAAAGATTTTAGGCCTACGCATGAATGCGGTTAGGGGATTTTTGCTGTTTTCCACGATTTGTAACTCCAATAAATATAGTATAGGTTAATATTTATATACGCAGTTTTCTAGGAGAATTTTAATGGCTGGATCAGTAACAGGTAATATTGGTAGCGAAAATGTTACGTTGCGAAACATGGCAACGGAGGATACTCTTGATGCCATTTTGGACGTACTGAGTAGAAATAAAATAGTTGACAATAATACTGATAAGTCCACTAGAAGAAGAATAGAAGGCGCGGCAAACGCTGTTAAAAGTACTGCAAGTTCTATGAAGGACGTTGCAGAGATATTCAAAGGAGTGGGCACAGGTGCCTACAAGATAGTTCGAGGCCTTGAATCTAATATTGAAAATGTCAGCTATACGTTTAGTACAATAGCAGGAGAACTTAGAAAAGAAAGTAGTGTATTAGCTAAGTTCTTTGGATTTGCTTCTGAATCTGTTGCAATGCTACAGGAACAACAGAATGCTTACAGTAGAATGGTACAAGTGGGCGGTGCAACTGTTGAAGAATTTAGTAAGTTAGGTGTCCAAGCCACTGAACTAGGTACTGATGTACGAGGTGTCACTGAACTAGTTGATAAATTTGGTTTTAGTTTAAAAATTGGGTCAACGTCAGTTAGTGGTGGACTTAAAAATTTAAGAAATGTATTTAAAGAAGTAACTCCTGATTTGATGAACCAATTTGGTCGTCTTGGTATTGCGCCGCAAAGAGTAACTGAACAAATGTTATTAGCTGCCGAAGCATCTGGTGGGTTTGGTGACGTACTGAAACGATATGGCAACGATTACAAGGGATTTGGGCAAGGCATGTTGAGATCTACTAGAGAGTTGAACATATTTGCCACAGCCATAGGTTCTAATAGTAGAGCAATGATGGAAGAAATGGCCAAAGCTAATCAACAAATTACCAATAGACTTTTTATGAGAACTTTGAACGATGGCGAAAAGACTGCGGTTAATTTTTTACAAAGTTTAACTGGAAGTGCTGATATTGCCATAGCTGTAATGAAAAGTTTAAAAGGTGAAGCAACCACTCAAGAAGCAGCCATGTTTCAGGCTTTAAAAGGCTTTACAGGAATGAACAATGAACTAGAAGATTTTATGAGTCTTCTAAGTCAAGGTAAAGATGCAGAAGAAGCACTTACCAAATCTGGTCTATTAGATTTTGCAAAAAATCTTCCAGAAGATCAATTACAAAGATTAAGAAGAGATGTTGATGCACAAAGAGCAGCTGGTAATACAGAACAGGCAAAATTTTTAGAACAACAACTATTGTTCATAACAGGTCTTAGAGATGCTAAGCCAGAAGAGTTGAAAAAAATTGTTTCAAATTTAAAAGATAATTTAACTCCTGACGGTAAGACATTAGATTCCTTCACACAATTACAAAATAATCAAATCAAATTAGCTCACACAACTGCTGGAGTTAATAGACAACTGAACAGACTTGGTTTGGCTATAGCAACATCATCATTAAAATTAGCTGACTTAGGTTTAGAAGCAGGAGGAAACACACTAGAATCTGCTAGAAAGTATTTTAATCAGATGCTAAGTTCATACGGAATTGATATATCAATTCCTGATGACATCATGAACAAGGGCATCAATGAAATGGAAGCATACGTTGAAAAATTCCTCAACGTGTCATTAGGAAAAGCTGTTGCAGACTCAAATAATGCTTCTAATGCAGGCCCTTCTAATCAGAGTGCGTCAAGTAGATTAACAGTTGATAGAAGAACAGCGAGTGGCGAAAATCGCCAAATTGATGTTACTGAAACTGTAAACAATGATTTAATTAAAAAACTCACAGAAGCACTTAAGGGCACTGATAATCAAGCTGGAACGCTCATTCTAGGTGCAATGTTGCAGAGACAACTTAAAACAACTGGCGGAGCAACTTCAGATCCTAGTTTAATACCAAGTGGAAATCCAAGAGAATCTGCATTAGGTTTTAAAGTTAAAGAATTAGAAGGAAAGAATTTAGATGAATCTGTAAAATTAACCAAGGATGCCATAGTTAATTCATTGATGAATGATTTTGGATTGAAAAAAGATCAATTTAATATCATTGATGAAAAAACAAATAATGGTGAGTCATTGGTTAAAGTTCAAATAATTGATCCCACAGTCAGTCAAAGTCTTCGAAATGATGCACAGAATATATTAAAGCAATATCAAGAAAATAGTGCTCGAACACAGGTAAGAGCAGACACTGCGGCGCCCTCTGATGCAAGTGGAGCCGGTACAGGAAATGTTGTAGTACCCATGGCAGGAACGGTAAATAACAATGTGTCAATAGTATCATTTGTTAAGCCTGATTGGTGGGACGGTGCTATGAAAACTGCAAATGAAGGTACGATGACTGCTGTAAAAAATCTAGAAAGTGCCTTTTCTAGATTAACTGATATATTAAAACAAAACCTACAAAAATAAGGATTAAGGATGGCTTGGAAAAAGTATTTCACACCTGTTAAAGTTAACAATCAAGGCGGAGCCATGAGTCCTATAAGCGGACAAGGTAGTGCGTATAACGCCTATCGTAGCAACTACTCTAGCTTCCTTCCAGATGTTTATAGCGGTCATCCTAATAGATTAGAGCGTTATCAGCAGTATCAAACCATGGATGCTGACAGTGAAGTTAATGCGGCTTTAGATATTTTAGCAGAATTTTGCACACAGAAAAACAAAGATAACGGTACTTGTTTTACTGTAAGCTATAACGAACAAGCAACAAATACTGAAATTAAATTGATCAAAAAGTATCTACAGCAGTGGTATAAACTCAATCAATTTGATGTTAGAATTTTTAAAACAATACGTAATTTATACAAATACGGGGACTGCTTCTTTGTACGTGATCCAGAAACACAAAAATGGATTTACATTGATCCTAGCAAAGTCGATAAAATCATTGTTAACGAAAGTGAAGGAAAAATTCCAGAGCAGTATGTTATTCGTGATTTAAACATTAATTTACAAACACTAACGGTTACACAAATCAATCCAAATGCTCCAGGAGCAACGCCAGGAAATGCGGCCTATGTGACTGGTGGTGGATTCCAACGTGGTATGGTTGGCGGATATCCGCAATTGACTGGTAGTAGATTCAGTCACAGTCAAGATCAAGTAGCAGTTGACGCTAACCATGTTATTCATTTAAGTTTAAGTGAAGGACTGGACAGCAACTATCCATTTGGCAATAGTCTGCTGGAAATGTGTTTTAAAGTTTACAAACAAAAAGAATTATTGGAAGATGCGATTATTATCTATCGTGTTGTCCGTGCTCCAGAACGTAGAATTTTTTACATTGACGTTGGTAACATGCCAAGTCACATGGCTATGAGTTTCGTAGAACGTGTTAAAAATGAAGTTAATCAACGCCGTATCCCAAGTATTACAGGCGGTGGTCAGTCAGTTATTGACAGTGGTTTTAACCCACTAAGCACCACAGAAGATTACTTCTTCCCACAAACAGCAGAGGGTCGTGGTAGTCGTGTTGACACATTACAGGGCGGTTCAAACTTGGGTGAGATTGAAGATTTACGCTTCTTTACCAACAAATTATTCCGTGCTTTACGCATACCAAGTAGCTATTTGCCAACAGGTCCAGACGATTCAAATGCAAGTTTTACCGATGGTCGTGTAGGTACTGCATACATTCAAGAGCTACGTTTTAACTATTATTGTGAGCGTTTACAGAGCTTATTTGCTGAAGCGTTTGACTTAGAATTTAAACTATATCTAAAGAATAGTGGTATTAATATTGACCCTAACATCTTTGATTTAAAGTTTAATCCTCCACAAAACTTTGCGGCTTATCGTCAAACAGAGCTAGATGGGCAACGTGTAAGCACATTCCAAGCAGTATCTGAAGTACCTTACATGAGCAAACGATTTGCATTAAAGCGTTTCTTAGGACTAAGTGCAGAAGAAATGCAGGAAAACGAAATGCTATGGCGTCAAGAAAACATCGTTGGAGACACCGGTACAGCACAAGCACCTGGACAGGAAATGCGTGGTATTGGCATTACACCAGGTGGTATACAAGGTGATATGGATTCATTAAGTGGTGAAGAAGAAAATCTAGATGTACCGCCACCAGGCGCAGAGCCAGCAGGTGGCCCAGAATCCATGGGTGCAAGTGCAACTCCTGCCCCTGCACAATAAATAATACTACTATGTTCTTACGTGAATTCATTTATTTTGACAAAGATTATAAAGGCGAAGATGATTTTGACGCCGATATGATTGCGGATAAACGCTATGAGCCAGAAGATGATAAACACAAACTTGAGTTATCTGATACAAGAAAGACACGTTTGTCTTTGAAACAGATAAATCAAATGCGTAAAAATTATGAAGCACACATGGCAGAACTTGCAATGGAGTCTGAATTAATACAAGCTCAGTACGCAACTCCAGTTCAACCTGCTCAATAAAATTAAAAATTATTTGACATTTAACGTCAAAAATGCGTCTTTTTGACGTATTTCTGCTATATAAATTATCTACGCTGTAAATATACTCGACAGCCTTGCCTAAATTTAAGGAGACCTTGCAATGCAATCTAAATTTGAACAATTACTAGATTATCTAGTTAACGAAGAAACTGAAAAGGCCAATGAGCTTTTCCATCAAATCGTTGTGGAAAAAAGCCGTGGCATTTATGAAAGTCTAATTGCTGAAGAAGAAGCAAAAAAAGACGAAGAAGATGAAAAAAATAAACAAGACAAAACTGAAGAAAGTTTTGGAATGGAAGAAGAAAGCGTGATCGAAATCGGTGGCGCAGTTGAAGATGAAACTGACGATTTAGTTGGTGACATGGAAGCTGACGGTATGGGCGATGAAGACATGGGCGACTTCGGTGACGAATTTGGCGATGAGGGTGAAGAAGGTGATACAGATGCACGTATTGATGACCTAGAAGACGCTCTAGCAGAACTAAAAGCAGAATTTGAAGCTCTAATGTCCGGCGAAGAAGGCATGGACGACATGGGCGATGAAGAAGGTGAAGAAGGTGAAGAAGGCGATGATGAACAAAAAGAAGAGTTCATGATTCGTGAGTACACTGAGAAAGTAAGTGATGGACACGGCGCAGAGAAGAAAGGCGCAGGTGAAAAGAGTGTAAATGCTAAAAGTCCAGTAGCAGGTGAAAACCGTATGGGCGGAACAGCATTTAAATTAGGATCTGGTGATGAAAAGGGTGGAGTCAAAGGTGGCTTGCTAAACCCAAGTGCAAAGGAAGATAACGCAGGTAATGTTAATGTTCCAGGCGGCACCAATGCTAAACAGTTTTTCAGCAAGGACAGCAAAGGTCATGGCGCTGAGAAAAAAGGTAGCGGAGAAAGCGCAGGCAATACCAAGAGCCCACTAGCTCCAAGCCACGCCAAGTAATTAGGACAAATTAATGAGCCTATTATTACGCGAAAGTTTAAGCTTCGATCAAGCACGTTGTATTGTTGAATCCGACGACAAGGATGGAAAAAACCTTTATATGAAGGGTATTTGCATTCAAGGCGGGATACGCAACGCAAATCAGCGTGTTTATCCTGTAGACCAAATTGGCAATGCTGTCAAGACGTTGATTGATCAAATCAAAAATGGATATAGCGTATTAGGCGAAGTTGATCATCCAGATGACTTAAAAGTAAATTTGGACCGTGTTAGTCACATGATTACAGATATGTGGATGGACGGTCCAAACGGCTACGGCAAATTTAAAATTTTGCCAACGCCAATGGGAAATTTAGTCCGCACCATGTTAGAGTCTGGCGTTAAGCTAGGCGTTAGTAGCAGAGGTAGCGGCAACGTTGATGATAGAACTGGCGAAGTGTCAGATTTTGAAATTATTACAGTCGACGTAGTAGCACAGCCAAGTGCGCCAGGTGCATATCCTACAGCCATTTATGAACATTTTATGAATTCTAAAGGTGGTTATAGAGCTATGCAAATAGCACACGAAGTTAAAGAAGATCCAAAGGCCCAAAAATATCTTAAGGAAAGTCTCCTTAATATTATTCAAGGTCTAAAATAAGCCCGAGGAGAAATAGAAATGTTGGACGCATTCAAAAAACTTTTCGAGAGCGGCGTAATTTCTGAGGAAATTAAGGCTGACATCGAAACAGCTTGGACCACAAAGCTCCAAGAAACTCGCGACCAACTTACTGCCGAATTGCGTGAAGAATTTGCACAACGTTACGATCACGATCGTAGCGTTATGATTGAAAGTCTTGACAAGATGGTAGGTGAGAAGTTGACCGGAGAGATCGCTGAATTCGTTGCTGACAGACAGAGCCTAGCGGAAGCACAAGCTCAATATGTAGCAAAGATGACCAAAGATTCTCAATTACTTGAAACTTTTGTTATCCAGAATCTAGCAAAAGAGTTAGGTGAATTCCAAAGCGACCGTCAAAAAGTTGCAGAAAATTTCGCTAAGTTAGAAGCTTTTGTAGTAGAAGCACTAGCTCGTGAAATCCAAGAATTCGCAGAAGATAAAAAAGACCTTGCAGAAACCAAAGTACGTTTAGTTCGTGAAGCAAAAGAAAAATTTGCTGAAATCAAACAAGCGTTTATCCAGAAGAGCGCCGCTATTGTTGAAAACGCAGTAAGTGAAAAGTTAACAACTGAAATCACTCAACTACGTGAAGACATTGATAGTGCTCGTCAGAATCACTTTGGACGCAAGATTTTTGAAGCCTTCACAGCAGAATATATGGCTAGTCATGTTAATGAAAAGTCAACAACTTCACGTTTGTTGAAGATTGTTGATAAGAAAGAAGCAGAACTAGCTGAAGCACAACAAGCATTATCTGAAGCACAACAACTAGTTGAAAGCAAGGAGCGTGAAGCTCGCATTGCTCAAGACTTGATGGAACGCAAGGAAGCAATGCAAGAATTACTAGCTCCGCTAAGTAGTGAAAAGAGAGCGATTATGAGTCAACTCCTAGAGTCTGTACAGACTGCTAAGTTGTCCGTAGCGTTTGACAAGTACTTACCAGCGGTGATGGAAGGTAAGGCACACGCAAAGGCACAAAAACAGGCACTAAATGAAAGCAAAGAAATCACAGGCGACAAGCCTACCAAAATCACTGCCGAAGTTCAAGAAGGTATTGATAATTTAATTGACATCCGCAAACTAGCGGGTCTTAAAAACTAAGGAGATGACAAAATGTCCGTATTGCTAAACGAAAAATGGCAAGAAACTAAAGAGGCCCTACTAGAAGGCCTACAAGGTCATAAAAAGGCCGTTATGGGTGTTACATTAGAGAATACTCGTAAGTATCTTGCAGAAAGTGCAACAGCTGGCTCTACAAGTGCTGGTAATGTTGCAACACTAAACCGCGTGATTCTTCCAGTAATCCGTCGTGTTATGCCAACAGTTATCGCTAACGAAATCGTCGGCGTTCAACCAATGACTGGTCCAGTTGGTCAGATTCATACACTACGTATCCGCTATGCTGATACAAGTGATGGTATCACAGCTGGTGAAGAAGCACTAAGCCCATTCAAGATTGCTACTAGCTACTCTGGTACAGGTTCCAGTGGTGACGGTAAAGCTGCCGCTACTGCTAGCCTAGAAGGTACACCAGGCAAGCGTATGAGCATTCAAATCTTGAAACAAGCTGTTGAAGCTAAGACACGCAAACTAAGCGCACGTTGGACCTTCGAAGCTGCTCAAGATGCACAAGCACAACAAGGTATCGATATTGAAGCAGAAATTATGGCTGCTCTAGCACAAGAAATTACTGCTGAAATCGATCAAGAAGTTCTAGCTTCCCTACGTACACTAGCTGGTGTTGGTTCTACATACGACCAGGCAGCAGTAAGTGGTACAGCTACATTCGTTGGTGACGAGCATGCCGCATTGGCAGTTCTAATCAACCGTGAAGCAAACAAGATTGCACAGCGTACACGTCGTGGTGCGGCTAACTGGGCAGTTGTAAGTAACCAAGCTCTTACAATTCTTCAGTCTGCTACTACAAGTGCATTTGCACGTACAACAGAAGGTACTTTTGAAGCACCTACAAACACTAAGTTTGTTGGTACATTGAACGGTGCTATGCGTGTTTACGTTGACGCATACTTAGCTGACAGTGGTCAAGACAATAACCAAGTTCTACTAGGTTACAAAGGACCAAGCGAAGCTGATGCGGCTGCATTCTATTGCCCATACATTCCTCTAATGAGCTCTGGCGTTGTTCTAGATCCAGCTACTTTTGAACCAGTAGTTGGCTTTATGACACGTTATGGTTACGTAGAACTAAGCAACACTGCTTCTTCTCTAGGTAACGCGGCTGATTACCTAAGCAAAGTTGCTATCACATCTAGCAACGTTAGCTTCCAGTAATCTTAGAGTTACAAAGCAAACAAAAAGCCCACTTCGGTGGGCTTTTTTGTGAGTAAATACTGCTATGGAAGAGTATTTGATAACTTCTAGTTTAGACTGGCATAGGGTTAGGAATCGTTTAGAAAATAGCCAAAACAACCTACCTATGTTTAAAAAAGATGTTAGTCGGATGTTACGGGCAGTTGATTTAGAAGTTGTAAAACTTGGTAATCTTGAAGTGATTGCTAGAAATCAAAAATCTAGATCTAGTTTACGAAGAGTAGATGAGCAAATAATTATTATCAATAAACTGATCAAAAATTTTAATAAGCTGTATATGGTAGCTCTTTTATCGCAAAGTTAATGATTTTGCCATACAGATAAATATCATACAAGGAAACGAACATGCCATCTATTAAAAAAGTTAATCGAATTAGTGGCGATTGGCACGTACAATCGTCTAACGATATCTATCTAGAAACCAAATATGACAGTGACAATTTAGGCACCGTTCACATCTACGGAAACTTACAAGTAAACGGCCAAACCACTACTATTGAAAGTAGTGATTTAGTTATCAATGATAAAATATTAGTCTTAAACAAGGGCGAATCAGGTTTAAGTAATGGTGCAACTGCAGGTGTTAGTGGCAATGGTATTTCAGGTTTAAGTATTGCTAGAGGAGGTCCTGCATCTCCTAATTACAATGCAAACTTATTTTATAATCAAAATAAAAGTTGGACTTTTAATGGTGTAACAAATTCTGGAATTTGGGAATTTTATATTGGTCCTCCTTCTGGTGGAATAAGTTCAGAAGGACATTCTGCAATTGTAGTGAACGCTATTAGAACAGGAACATCAAATACTGATCTTAGTCTTTTAGGAGCAGATAATTCACAAGGAACTGTTACTGTTGATGGAGTTTCAAACTACACACAAAGAATTATTACTAGAAATAAAGACAACGATATTCCAAACAAAGGCTATGTAGATTATGCAATTGAACTACAGCCAGATAGAAGACGTATTCAGTTAAACTATAGAACTGGTGCAGGTGTTCCAGTTTTTAGAAATAACACTTATCTAGAATTTGTTGAACAAGACGTTCCAGGTTATCCAAGCTCTGGTGCAGGAGCTGTAACTGAAGCACAACTAAGAACAAGTATTGGTGGCAATCAATGGATTACAGTCTTTGGTAATAGAATGGTTATTGGTGATATAAAAATCAATGATTCAAACGAGATTACCATGGAGACAGCTAATACAAGAATGATACTGTCTACTAAACCAGGACCTGGGATATCAACTAATCCTTCTATAGAATTAAAAACTTCATTGAGTATGGTCATTGATAGTGTTTATCAAGCGCCAGTTAATGAAAGTGGTAGAGTTAAAATTTATCCTGATTATGAAGGACCAGGAGGTACAGGATTATTTTTTGTGAATAGTGAAAATGTGAGAGATGAATTACCTAGCAAACGCCGTGCGTTTTTTGCTAGTTTAATGTTCTAAGGATTATTATGATAACAGCAACGAATTTAGCAAATACTAACCCAACAGATGTTTTTGTGTCTGTTGGCGAAAACGGTATAACAACATTAATGATTTGCAATCACAGCACCAGTACAGATGCTGTTGTGGATGTTTGGGTAATACCTGATGGAAGCAGTCGAGGAAACGCTAATCAAATTTTAAAAAGTTTAACTATAGTGGCCAGCGACACATTTGTTATGGATATGGAAAAATTAGTTTTAAGTGATGGTGATACTGTTACTATGCAATCTAATGCCGCAGATGTTGTTAATGCTGTGATCAGCAGTATGGCGGTAGCATAATGAAATTTATAAAACGTAAAAATATTGACACGTACAAACCAAAAAGTCAACGTTTCTCTGTTGAAGCTGATGGTCGAGCAATAGTCAATACTAATAAATCATTAACTGTACCAATTGGAACTACCAATGATAGGCCTGTGACTGGTGTTCCAGGTATGATACGTTATAACTCAGAAGAAAATGATTTTGAAGTATACACTGATTATGATCCTTCTTGGAGTTGGGAAAAAGTTAGAACTAATAGACCAAGTAGAATTAAATTAAAAGAAATTGGTGTTGGTGCTGCCACAGGAGAAATTAATACTATAACTGTTTTAAATGGTGGTAGTGGTTACGATCCTTTAGATCCGCCAGACGTTACAATTAGTCCTCCAGACATTGGAGATGACAATGCAGTGGCAATAGCAGTAGTAAATCCTTCTGGCGTGATCACTGAAATTACAGTTGTTTCTGGTGGTACAGGATACGTGAATGTACCAACTGCAACTGTTTCAGGAACTGCAACATTAAAAGTAAATTTAGATGGTTCTTTAACACATGAAATTTTAGACGTTGATAATAATAATTTTATTCCAGTTGATGATTTAGGAAACCCTAGTTCAACTAACATACAAGTTTACGTTGAAAACGTTTATCAACTCCCAGAAATTAATTACACTATAGAAGTCACAGCCAATAAAGGATACGTTAAATTTGACAATCCAGTGCCTTTAGGAAAACCTATATACATTATATACGGTTTTGATAGATAAGGAGTAAAATATGTCCAACGTCGGAAGAATTTCTGGACCGTTACTCAAAGCTAACCTTGAAAGAAAAGGTATAGATTTAGCCTTTGAAACTAATATGTTGTACTTAGATGTACAATGTAGAAAAATTGGTGTAGGCAAAAAAGTAGTTTGTACTCCTTCAACTCCTGATTTAGAGGTAATTAATACTGGGCTTAGAACTGTAGACATAATTTCAGATTTCCCAGTTGTGGTTAATGGAGTAACATTTACCACAAACAATATTACTTCGTCAAATAATTCAGATTTTATTATTGAATCGCCACAATTAATAAATGTACCAAAACTTGATACAGACGATATAAGATTTTCTGCGGCAACAATAAGCACTACCAGCACCAACTCTAGTGTTAATATTAATCCATCAGGAACAGGAAGAACAAATTTTAAGTCTACAACAAATGTTACTGGTAACGTTTTTATTAATGGAAATGCACTATATTTTACAACAACTGTAACAGATCCATTACCACAAACTGAAGTAGGCAATTTAAGTATTGATGTAAGACCAGCAGTTAACAATACAGGTTCTGTTGGTAGTCCTGAATACACTTGGGATCAAGCATATTTTGAAACTGTTAACACTAATAATGTAGTGATACCAACAGTTCCTCCTGGCATATCAGTATTTTTAACACTACCAGGTAACAGTTATTATGTCAGTATTTTAGGGTCAGATACAAATCAAGGTAACATTCAATTAAGCCCATTTAGAACCATTGCAAAGGCTCTAAGTGTGGCAACTGCTGGGACGACTATCTATATAACCAGCGGTACATACACTGAAGTTTTTCCTTTAACAGTGCCTGCAGGTGTTTCCATAATTGGGCAATCATTAAGATCTGTCATTGTCCAACCTACAGTAGGGACAATTGATAAAGATGCCTTTTTACTAAACGGTGATACATCAGTAGAAGATTTAACAGTAACTGGGTTTAGATATAATGCTGTAGACAATACTGGCCACGCTTTTAGATTTGCAAACAATTATCTAGTCACCAGCAAGAGTCCTTACGTTAGAAATGTCAGCGTAATTACCAAAGGATCAAATATAACATTATCTGATCCACTGAGTTATGATACGCATGATGCAGGTAAAGGTGCGTACATTGATGGCAGTGTAGTTGACAATACCAGCATCAGTGCCAGTATGCTATTTTATGGAGCAACTTTTATTACTCCAGGTGTTGACGCTGTTACTATGACTAATGGTGTAAGAGTGGAAGCAATTGATTGTTTCACTTATTACGCCAATAGAGGTTTTTATGCAACTCAGGGTTTACTAGGTTTTGAAACAGTAAATGGTACAGCTCCTGGTGTAGTCAATGTTGGTCCAGGATATACAAGCATTTCTTATACTCCAGACAGCGTAAATTTAGACAAATCTCTATACACCAGTCAAGCATTTGTAGAGTCGTTAGTAGGTCAAACAGCGGTGCTTGATAGGTATCCACTGCAACCTTTATTCTACCAAGTAGTATCAGTTGTAACAGATCCTATATATCCAACTCAGTGGAGAATGACATTTGATCAAAACATTGATCTAACAGCACAGCTCAAACCTATTAGCTTTTATCCAGATGTTGGAACAACGCTTATTGTTACTAATGACATTTGGGATACTACTGGAAACTCAGTGGGTGAAAAGTGGGTAGCATGGTTTAAAACTAATCTCCCACCTAATTTTGAAACAACTGTAGGTAAAGATTGGACCATTAATGTAGCAGGTACATTATACATCGTTGATTACGTAATTGAAGACCCTGTTAATACTAATATGTGGAGAATCTATGTTACTACTTCATTGGTAGCTGGCTTTGGAATCCCAATTTTTTCCTCTCCAGGAGTAGCTACAACAGCCACTTATGGTGCAGAGATTAGATGTATCAGTTGTGCAAATGTTTATGGCAAGTATGGCTTTGTTGGTAATGGAGCAGATGTTTTAGCTTATCTAATAGGACACAATTTTGCCTATATTGGCACTGAAAAGGATGCATCAAATGACAACACATTGAGGGTGCAAGCCAATGAAACTGTAGAGTTAAACGGTGCTAAAGTTAGATATATTTCTACTGATCATGGTGGAGATTTTAGAATTGGCGATAACTTTTTAGTAAACTTTAAGAAAGGAACTACTAGTTTTAGTGGTGATTCTTTTGACTTATCTGGGCTATCAACTATTACTGTCAGTGACGGAACAAATACAACAATATTAGCTCCTTATAAAGTTGAGTCTAACAACTTTAGATTTAGTGGGTCTACTATTGAGACTATATCTGGTCCTATAAACTTTAAAACTGCAACTGGTATATTTTTACTTGACGACAACGTCAATATTGCAAAAAATCTAAATGTTTCAGGAATTTTAGATTTCAAAGGAACGATTACTGTTGGAAATCAAAGTACTGATACTGTGACCATTGCAATGGACTTAAACCAAGATATCATACCAGATGTTGGTGACACATACAATCTTGGATCTAGCTCAAAAAGATGGACGACTTCTTGGATCAATGGCATTGATTTACCAAATCTAACAATAGACAACAATACGATAACAGCACTTAATTCTAACCTAAACCTAGTAGGAAATGGTACAGGTGGGGTAATCGTTGACGGTTTGACATTTACTGACAATATACTATCAGCTAATACTGGTGTTAACATTAGAATTAAACCTAAATCTAACTACAATGTCTATATAGATTCAAGTGATTCTTTAAGATTACCTTCAGGTACAGGCGCAGATAAACCTATTATGAACAGTGCAGAAATTAGGTATGACAACGCACTAAATCAATTTGTAGGGCAAAGAAATTTTAGGACTGCTCTAGGGGGAGTATATTCATCTAATAGGAATACAAGAGTTGTTGCCCATCCAACTAATAATACTATACCATTTGTAATTAATAATTCAACAGTAGCTGCCATAACTACAACTGCAATATCAGCTAACGCTATGAATGTTGATCAAATTACAAGCACTGGAAATACTATTTCTGTCACTGGGTCAAATAGTTTGAATTTGTCTACATCTGGGACAGGTTATGTTATGCTTAATAATATTAAATTTGATGGTGATGATATTATTAATTTAACCAATGATCCTATCAAGATGCCTGGAACACAATTTAGTTGGGTTAAATTAGGAGGCACAACTGCGGTATTAGTACCAGTTAATAATTTGGTAGCACCTCTAGCAAACGAAATTGGAACAATTCGATTTAATCCTGATACACAGACTATGGAAGTTTGGGACGGAGATTCTTTTGATAACTTTGGTGGGGTAGGAGGCAACGCCACTGAAGACGACGTTGAACAATTAACCAATGTTTGGACCCTTATCTTGGGTTAATTTCAAAAACCGATAAATATCTATAATTGTAAAGCCGACCAAGTTTTACATGACATACTGTGGTAAACCCGCAATGTAAGGTGGTTAACCGTGAAACACGGGGTTAAAGGAGTGATTGTATGGCCGTTGGTCAAATTTCCGGTCCATTGCTCAAATCGAATCTGCTTCGTAATGGAGTTGATTTAGCGTTTGACACGGATCTATTGTATTTAGATGTTAACGATCGCAAAATTGGGATCAAAACCAACACGCCCACTCACGAATTAACCGTAAACGGAACAACAAAAACTACAAATTTAATAGTTGACAATCAACTAAAGGTCGGCGATAATACCACATACCTAACAGTTACAAACAATTCTATTACTTCTACTAATGGAATTATTAATATTCTTCCTTCTGGAGCTAATGCAGTAGTTTATAATGGAAAACTACGTGCAGGCGACCTAACTGTTGAAGACAATATCATTGGGGCATTCACTCCAGACACTGATATTGATATAGACCCCTCTGGTACAGGTGATGTAAACATTAACTCTAATTTAGAGATTTATGGTGATTTACATATTCAAGGAATCATTACTGCTACTGGAACCATTAACTCAGAAAACGTTACATTGGCAGGCGGAGTAGATGGAAATTTATTACCATCTCAAACCGACACATATGACATTGGTCAAAGTGACAAACGTTGGCAAAACGCCTATATTAACACTGTTAACGCTGACAACATTGTAACAAATTCCCTAACTGTAGGCGGAATTGATCTAGCATTCCGTCCAGGAAATACAATATATGTTTCAACGTTTGGTGACAACGCCAATTCAGGTACCCATCAAAACGATCCTTACGGATCTGTAAAATATGCACTAACACAAGCAACTTCTGGAACTACTGTTATAGTTTATCCAGGAGTTTACACTGAAATCTTCCCAATGACTGTTCCTGCTGGAGTGACAATTAGAGGATCAGGGATTAGAAGTGTTATTATCAAACCAACATTGGGGTCAAATGATAAAGATGCGTTTTTATTAAATGGTGAAGTAACCATTGAAGATTTAACAGTTGCTGATTTTTTCTATAACAGTACAAATAATACTGGACACGCTTTTAGATATGCTTCAGGAATGACTGTAACTTCTAAGAGCCCTTATATTAGAAACGTGAGTGTAATAACAAAAGGAAGTGTAACAAGCCCAACAGATCCTTTAGGATTTGATCAAGGTGATGCTGGTCGTGGTGCATTGTTAGATGGCAGTGTCGTAAGCCCATCAAGCAAAGAAGCAGCTTGTTTATTCCATGGTGCAACATTTATTACTCCTGGTGCCAATGCCATAACAATGACCAACGGTGTTAGAGTTGAATGGCTTAACAGTTTTACCTACTATGCAAATTATGGTCTAAGAGGATTAACTGGAACAACTGGTTTTGCTGGCACAGGAAAAACAGCCATTAGAGTTTCAACTACCACTGGTACATTTAGTGCAGGACAAACACTAACATCTTACGACAGTGATGGAACTACTATTCTAGCACAGGGAGTTATTAGTAGTATCAGCGGCGACAAAATTTTCCTAACTGGCAAAGTTGATGGTTTAGTTTCTAAAGCTGATGCTAACGGAAAAACAGTAACGGCCAACGGCAATGCACAATTGACACAGACCAACAAAAAATTTGGAACTGCGGCGCTGTTATTAGACGGTACTGGTGATTATCTAACGATAGGCTCAACACCAGATTTTAATTTTGGTACAGGAGATTTTACATTAGAATGTTTTATTAACCGAAGTGTATCTGGCGCTCAACATAATATTTTAGATTTTAGAACAACAAATACACAAAATGCACCGGTAGTTTATATTCAAAACACTAATCAGCTTACATATTATGTAAATGGTGCAGTTAGAATTACAGGAACTGATGTTACAACGGGAGCGTTTCATCACATAGCCCTTTCTAGAAGTGGTACATCTACAAGATTGTTCTTTAACGGAGTACAAGTAGGTTCTACTTGGACTGATAACACTAATTACATACAGAGTCCATTGACTATTGGTTCAAGATTTGATGGAATTGCTGGGAACTTTAATGGACTAATTGACGAACTTAGAGTTAGCAAAGGCATTGCAAAATATACAAGCAATTTCTCAGTTCCAACATCAGAATTTGTAAAAACAGCTGATACAGTTTTATTATTACATTTTAATGGCACAGAGGGTTCTACAGATATAGAAGACGATTCATTTGTAATACAAGATATAAGAACTGCAACAGGAACTGCAAAATATATTGAATTGGTCGATTATTCAGATTTTGGTACAGAAGTTAGATCTATGTCCAGCGCCAACGTATACGGAAATTACGGCGTTGCAGGAGACGGCAAAGGCGTAATCATGTATTTGATTGGTCACAACTTTGCTTACATTGGAACTGGAAAAGATAGTTCTAATGATGAAGGACTAGTTGTACAAGCGAACGAAGTAGTTGATACCAACGGTGCATACATTTATTATAATTCAGTAGACCATAAAGGCGACTTTAGAGTTGGTGATTTATTTTATGTTAATCAAGTAACAGGACAGGTACAATTTACTGCATCTAATGTCAACATTGCAAGTAGTACTGGTTTAACATTGAGTGATGGAACAAACGTAACAACTGTTGAGCCAACACAAATAACTACTGGCGACATTAAAATTAGTGGTTCTACTATAGAAACATTGACCACTAACCTAAATATTGCTTCAGCTAGTGATCAAATCAACTTACAAAACAATGTTTCTATTACGGGCGACTTAGAAGTTGGTGGTAACGTTACTATTGGTGGTAATATTATAATTGGTGATCAACCAACAGATACTATTAGCTTTGTTGCAGGAATTACCAGCGATTTAATTCCAAGCGGAGTATACAATTTAGGATCAACATCAAAACGTTGGAATAATTTATATACTAATACATTAAATGTTGACACCTTACAAATTACCGGATCAACTGTACAATCATCAAATGTCAATAGTCCATTGACCCTAGCTGCCACTGGTATAGGTGTTGTTAAATTTGAAAATTTTGAAATTCAAGATAATGAAATAAGAACAACATCCAACGAAAATTTTGTAATCAAACCAAATGGCTCTGGAATTGTTTATATTGATTCAACACAGAGCTTAAGACTTCCTTCTGGTACGATTGATCAAAGAGGGTCACAAGTTGGCGGTATTAGATATAACAGTGAAACAACTCACTTTGAAGGTTATAACGGCAGCAATTGGCTCATATTAGATGGTGTATATGATACAGATCTAAACACTTATATTACAGCTGAATTAACACCAGGTGCAAACGACAATGTTATTAGATTTTATTCTAATGGAAATTTAATAGCAGATATTAATGCTACAAGACTACGTGCTGATAGATTTGAAATTGGCCAATTATCAATAGACAATAATACAATTTCTACATTGGCCACTGATACTAATATTAATATTCAGGCTACTGGTACAGGATCTGTTAATATTGAAAATTTTGCATTTAAAGATAATGAAATTAGAGCAACAACAAATAATGCAGTTTTAACTTTCCAACAAACTGGTACAGGCTATTACAAGTTTGAAGGAACTGGCGCAATAGTCATTCCTTATGGATTAACACCTGAAAGACCAATAGTTCCTGAAATTGGAATGCTTAGATATAATACTTCTGATAAACGAGTAGAAGTTTACAACGGAAGTCAGTGGATTAACTCTGCAGGTGAACAGACTGCAAATATTACAGTTGGCGAAGCTGAAGAATTATCAATTCAATTAGTTTTAACATTAGGATAAAAAATGGCAACAGCATTTAAAAATAAAATAACCCCAAATGTGGCGACAAGTCCAACATCAATCATAACAATGCCTCCTACAGCAAGAGCAACTGTGATTGGTATGAGTTTGGCCAATAAAACAGCAGATCCAGTGACTGTTAGTATCACAGTCACTGACTCAAGTGTAGTACCATCAGTTTTAGGGTATTACATGAAAGATATAATTATACCTGCTAATCAAACATTGAGAGCAGTCAATGGTGGCGAAAGATTATTGGTCGCTCCAGATAATGCAGTTCATGTGATAGCAAATGTAGCAAATGCAGTTGATTCAATTGTAAGTTACGTAGAAATATCGTAATAAGGAGAAATTATGAGTACATATTATGTAGGAGATCAGGATACATCAGCACTGCTTGGTGCAAATAATCCAAGATATTATTACGCTCTACGTAGAACAGAAGAAGGTGATTTATATTTTACTAGAGTAGATCAATTATTAGGCGTTGATGAAGAAATTGTTGTCAATAATATAGGATTGGCAGAAGACGATTTTACAGAGTTTGAGGTAGGAGTAGACTATTTTGACGGTCGAAATGAAGATCATATTAGACCAGATACTAATCTAAATCCAGACCAATATAGATGGGATAGCAGAAGCATTTATTATTATTTGAACGCACAAGGCGAGTTGGTTGCACGAGTCAACAAGGCCTATACTTACCCTTCAGATGTGTAATAAATATAAAAATTAATAAGATTTACCTTAAAGGAAAAAGAAAATGGCAGAATTTAAACTTGGTAGATTGCGTTTCGTATGGAAAAACGTATGGACCAATTCTACAACATACGTAAAAGATGATATTGTACGCTACGGCGGCAAGGCATACGTCTGTGTGCTAGGTCACATTGCAGACTCTGACGCAACTGGCGGGTTTGAGACTGATTTAACTGCTGGCAAATGGCAGTTAATGAATGACGGTCAGTCTTGGGGAAGTACTTGGGCAACTGCTACATACTACAAGGTTAACGATATTGTTAACTATGGTGGACGTAGCTACATTGCAAATACCAGTCACACTTCTGCTTCAACTGCCGCATTAGGTCTTGAAGATGATTTCAGTAAGTGGAGCTTATTCAACGACGGTATTGCTTTCAAAGGAACATGGGCAAGTGCTACTCGTTACAAGCTAAACGATATGGTTAGCTATGGTGGGCAAGTTTATATTTGTAACACGCATCATACCAGTACCGTAACATTTGACACAGTTAAATTTACAATGTTTGCAACTGGTTTGCAATTTGAAGGTACATACGATAACGGCGCAACTTATCAACCAGGTGATGTTGTTTCTTATGGTGCTAACACTTACGTTGCTTCCGTAACTACCACAGGTAATCTTCCAACAGACACAAATTATTTTACAGTAATTACACAAGGTGTCGTTTATAAAGGAATTTATAATGGCGCAACTCTTTATAAGAAGGGCGACATTGTTACATACGGTGCAAGCGCATTTGTAGCAAAACAAGATACAACAGGCAATTTACCATCTGATACAGCCAACTGGGATACGATGGTCAGCGGCCTACAATCACTAGGTGCGTATAGCGGAGCAACTGCATACGTTAAAGGTGACATTGTACAGTATGGTGGTTACAGCTATGTAGCTAAAGGAAACACTACTGGCAATTTGCCAACAGTAACAGCAAACTGGGACGTATTAACCAAAGGCTATACTTACGCAGGTGTTTATAGTGGTGCTACAGCATATAAGCCAGGTGAGTTAGTAAATTATGGTGGTAGTATCTATGCTGCCAAAGTTAATACAACTGGTGTTACGCCAACTAATACAGCTAACTGGGATCCGTTTACTACAGGTTTTAGTTTTGCAGGCGATTATGCTGGAGGAACAACTTATAAAGTTGGTGAAGTAGTTAAGTACGGTGCAAAATTATATATTGCAACCGCAGAAGGATCTGGCAATTTACCAACTAATACCAGTTTCTTTACATTGTACGTTGACGGGGTTAGACTAGCACCAAATCCAACTTATACAAATGGTACTGCTTATCTAGCAGGCGATATTGTAAGATATGGCGCACGTAGTTACATTTGTATTCTTGCACATACTTCAAACAACGGCGGTGGAGTTGAACCACCAAATGCTACATATTGGAGTTTGTTGGCTGCTGGTATGTTCTGGAAGGGAACTTATGCGGCTGGAACAGAATATGAATTAGATGACACAGTAGAATACTTGGGTAGCACATGGATCAGCATCAGTGCTAACAACATTGGTAACACCCCAACTACAAATCCAACAAAATGGAATTTGGTAGCACAAACAGGTGATGTGACCCCAATCTTGACTACCGCAGGTGACTTACTACGTAAAGGTTCAGGTGGTGCAGTTGAACGTATTCCAGTAGGAACTAACGGTCAAGTTTTAGCAGTTAACGGCGCTGGACTACCTGCTTGGGAAAACAATAATGTAACTGGACAAGTTTATTATGTTACACCAGAAGGAAATAATGGCAACGACGGAAAGAGCATTAATCGTGCGTTTGCAACAATCAAATATGCCTGTACAACAGTAACTGGTCCAGCAACTATTTTTGTTAAGAGTGGAACATACACAGAAGATCTTCCTATTATCATCCCTGCCAATGTGTATATTGTCGGAGATAGTTTAAGAAGTGTTATTGTTGAACCACAAGTTGGCGACGAAACTCAAACTATGTTCTTAATGAGTAATGGCTCATTGTTGCAAAAAATAACAATGCAAGGATTAAATGGATTTTTAGTTGGAACTCCAGGCGACGTTGATACTTCAACTCCAGGAGGAGTATTTGTGGCGTTGAATCCTGCAAGTCCAATCACAACTAAGTCTCCGTATGTACTAGAATGTTCATGTTTCTCAGTGGGCGGTATTGGCGCAGTTGTAAATGGAGCAGTTCATGCCACTGGTTATAGATCGATTGTTTTCCACGGATATACTATGAACAATGACGGTGGAATTGGTATTTGGTGTTCAAATACTGGAAAAGCTGAAGTTGTTTCTTGCTTTACATATTTCTGTACATATGGATATGCGGCAAGTACAGGCGGACAGATTCGTTCATTGAACGGTAATAACAGTTATGGAACATATGGTTGTATTGCAGGCGGTTTTGATGCTAGCGAAACAGCTATTACTGGAACATTATACGGAGAACTAATCACTTATGCTAGTTCAACTGGTGTATTCAATACTGGAGAGACATTAACGAGTCCAACTGGTAGTGCAACAATCCTAAGTTCACAACCAAGCGCAGGCGTATTATACGTTAAAGTAAACAGTGGTACATTTAGTGCTGGACAGACTATCACTGGAACTGCTACTGCGGTTCAAGCGTCAATTGTTACTGGTGGAGTTACTGGACAAAAAGGATTCCTAGTAGTAGTTTCAGGACTAACTGCTGAACCTGTTGCAGGCGCAAGTTTGAGCATTGCTAGTGCAGGCGGAACATACGTTATTCAAGCTGTTGACTATACTGCGGCTGCTACTGGATATAAACCAGCAGGATTTGCAATATTAACATTGACCACTGAAAAGCTCTTAGCAAGTGCAGAGGGAACAGGAGTCACTGTTAGAACAAAGTATAGTAAGGTTCGTTTAACTGGTCATGATTTCTTGGCTATTGGTAGTGGAGGAAGATCAACTGCATATCCTACACAACTTTCACCAACATTACAAGTTAACGAAATTGTTGAAAACTTACCAGGACGTGTGTTCTACGTAAGTACGGATCAAGACGGTAACTTTAGGGTAGGCGACTTCTTCAAAGTTGACCAAGCAACAGGTCGTGCAACATTGAACGCTAATGCGTTTGACTTAAGCGGTTTGACAAGTTTGCGACTAGGTAGTATTGGTGCGCAGATTGGAGAACAAATTAACGAATTTTCTGCTGATGGAACACTAAGCGGAAATTCAAACTTAGCTGTTCCAACAGAACAAGCTGTAAAAACTTATGTGGATCAAAGTATTAACTCGCTAAGTGTGGCGTTTAGTATTGCGTTGGCGTAAGCATAGATAAATATTAGAACTTAAAAGGGTAACTTAAAATGGCAAAATCACTGATTTTCGACTACACATTTAGTCCAACAACAGATACAATCACTGTTGAAGGTAATGTGCCTCTAAAGAGAGTGTTGCTGATTACAAACGTGACACGCAACATTATTCTTTACAACTTCGCCGATGGAAATAAAGGCGTAAGTAGCTGGTCATACAATCCAGCTACTGATACTACATCATACATATTAGAGTATGATTGCGCGGCAATGAGCGCCAGCGATCAAGTACAGGTCTTTATTGAGAGAGACACTGTGCCTTTCCAACCCGCAGAATTTTTGACAGATCCTGTTTCAAAACTTCGCGTTTCACAACCAAATACATTAATTGACACTGACTTTGAATATGGCTTACAGAGCTCAAAATGGGAAACCTTAGAGCGTCAAAACGAAGTGCCAGCTTTCCACTCACTAGCAGGTGACGTTCCATTAAGTAACGTTGTTGATGTTACTGTTAACGGCACAAGTTTAGTTTCTGTTACTACTTCAAGTCCTCACGGTATTAGTACAGGTACACCAATTGACGTTCGTGGAGTTGACAGTGTAACTGCTGAGGGAACATTTGTTGTCAAACGTACAACAGATTATGTGTTTACATTTGAAGCAAGAGCTGTACAACTACAAGGTACAGTTACTAACCCAGTTAGCATCTTTACTTCATATACAACTATCACAACTGGTCGTTTCTACGTAGGTTCAAACATTCAATTAGATAACACAGCTTCTAATATCACTGGAACAATTACCACTGACGGCTCAACAACATTAACAGCTAGAACAACCTATGATCACGGTTTTAAAGTTGGTGCTACATTTGCCCTAGTTAACAGTTTAAGTAAAAATGCAGTTTCATTTGATCCACGTAGTGTTGTTAACGGTGGACAAGTTGAAGATCGTAGTTCTATCAGTTTAGCCACTGGTAACTTTAACATTTTTGAACCATATCATGATGGTACCATTCGTCGCACTATTGCGGCGGTAGGCGGTATTGATACTGGCACAAGCGTTGTTACTATTCCAAATCACGGATTAATTACTGGTGACCCAGTAGCATACGTTGGTGTAAGTAGCGGCGGTGCAACACCTAGTATTGACGCTATCAGTGGAAACGATTTCCCATTAGGCAGCGGTACAATTCCAACATGGGCTACCACTAACTCTGGTATGATGTTTGCTGTAGTGTTAACAAAAGACACATTACGTTTAACATCTAATCCTAAAGATGCTTATGCAGGCACAAACTTAATTTCATTTAACGGTCGTGGTTCTGGTAATCATGATTTTGCTCTTTTCAAACGCGGTGACAGAATTGAAGATAAAATCTCAACTATTGCTGCCACAAGCGGATCTGCAACTGTTGTTGTAACACTTAACGGTTTAAACACAGTTAATGCGTTAGGTATTGTTCCAAGTCAACAAATTACCCTTGCTGGTATGGGTGTTGCCGCACTAAATGGTGTTTATGTTGTTCGTACAGCTAACTGGACAGCAAGTGGTAACACATTTGAAATGGAAGGTCCAACAGACAACACTGGTACATTGAGCAATCAGGCAGCTACACAAACCTATACTCTAGTTGATAGTGGCGGTAACGGAACAACAAGTTTTGATCGTTACAACATTTATACTACTGTTGGCGCTCGCGCAGTTTTACATACAAGCCCAATGATTAACCATACTCGTGCTTCTATCCATGATTGGAAAGCAACCACTGGTAAGTATTGGTTCCGTCAAAACGTTAGTGCAATTACAGCAGATAGAATTTTTATTAAAAATCACGGTTTAACAACTGGTGAACCAATTATGTTTGTTGGTGGCGGTAATAGCTGGTCTGGTGGTGCAACTGCTCCAGTAGAAGGACAAGTCTATTTCGTCAGCGTTGTAAACAGAGACCAATTTGACGTATTCACAACTGAAAACGGCACAGCTGGTGCAACTCCATATTCAACTGGTGTTGGAGCAACTAAGTTAAACTTTACAACATCTAATACGGCTGCAGGCGGTGTTTATGCGTTCCATCCAGGATTTACCATTGCTAACTTTACTGCAACTGGTACAACTGGTGGCGCTGGTACTGGACGAGATCGTGTAATCGCATTGTTTAACACATTGCCAGCTTACATTCAAGAAAATACACCAATTGTTATTAAAAATCCTACAGGTTCAACATTGCCAACTAGCATAGTTGATACCCCAAATACATATACTTCATATCAGAAGTATTATGTTGAAAGTATAATCAGTGCTAATACTGCTGGCGCTGTTAGAGAATTCTCTTTATCAACTGCACCAAATGGAGCCCCAATTAACTTTACCGGCTCACCAGCGGCAGGTGCGGCTCGATTCTATGCTTTTAGAATTGAAGAAAATCCATACAGCAACAGTATCTATTTGGTTAATCATGGCGGTACTGCGGCCACTCAAACAACTGGTGGTACTGGTACACAAGGTACATATCCAACTGGATTTGATTATCCAGGTCCATTGTTTGATTATTATAGAGATCCAGTCTCTGGCACAAACTGGCCTCGTGTACGTATGACCTACACAGCGGCAACACCAATTACTGGTATGACCAATGGATCTAGCTATTATATGGTTCCAATTACCAATAATATCTTCAAAGTACAAGCGTACTCCGTTGGTACTTTCCCAACAGGTCAGCCAACTGTACAGTTTACTGCCATTGCAGGTGTTACAGCTACACAAAGTTTTGCAAATACAGCAGTTTCCAATCCGTTAGGCAATAGAATTATTATTCCTAGACAATCGCAGCTTTTTGTTGAAAACGCATTGGTTCGTTATGAAAATCAAGGTGGCGTAGATATTGGTAGCCCATATACTGGTGCCCCTGGTTTAATCAATAATAACCAATACATTGTTAAAAACGTAGTACAAGATCTTCCTTTGGCTGTCCCAGGAACATTGTACGCATGTACAGCAAGTGCAACTGCACTACAGATTACAGCTACAACAAACTTGGCTCAAGGCGATTATATACGTGTTGGTAACGAAGTTATGATTGTTGGCACCATCACTGGTGCAAGTAATCCATTTACCATAAATGTAACTCGTGCTCAAAACAGTACCACTGCGGCAGCTTATGAAGAAGGTCAAATAGTTGAAAAACTATATGGTACATTCCAGTTGTTCACAACAACACAGACATTGCCACGTACATTCAACGTTGCTTTTGGTAGTGCGAACGCTACAACTGACACTTGGACATTTAATAACCACGGTTTTAGAACAGCTGAAACAGTATTGCTAACAGCACTGTCAACTGGTGGTGCAGTTACTGGTTGGGCCGCAACAAATATTTACTATGTGATCGTTATTGACAACAATACATTCGCATTAGCACTAAGTCCAGCATTAGCTTATGCGGCATATCCAATTGACATTACTGCTGTTGGTACTGCCGCTAACTTTACATTCCGCCAGTTCTATAGTGCTGTTCCATTAGCAGGGTTGACTACAACTTCAGTTCCAACACATAGTTTTGAAGATACTAGTTCAACTGGTACACTAGATGGCGGATATACAATTGCAAGTTTGCCAAATACAACCAGCATGTCATTTACTGCTAGTTCTACTATCGCTCAGCGTCAATTTAAGTTTGATCCTCAAGATCAAATGAATTTGACAGACGGTATGATTTATATTCCTAACCATGGTCTATCAACTGGAACAGCGGTAACTTATACTAAAGGCGCATTAACATTTGCTATTGGTGATAGTGCTACTGGTGTTTATGACAGCTATGTTAGATTAACTGATAACACAGTTTACTATGTAATCAGCAAAGAATTAAATGCTTTCCAATTGGCCACAACCAAAGCAAACGCATTGGCTGGTATTGCTATCACACGCTATAGTAGTAATGGTAGTGCAGGTAGCCATACATTAACCACTGCTCAAGTTGCAGGTGATAGTTTGGGAGTTGGACTAGCTACAGTTGTTGCACGTGACATTGTTGTTAACGGTAGTTCAGCGGCAGCAGCCTTGGCAGCTTCAGATCGTATTGTGTTTAACAACCATGGCTTTACCACTGGTGACCGTGTTGTTTACCAAGTATGGGCAGGTGGAACGCAGATTAATGGTCTAATCAATGGACGACAATACTTCGTTTCTAATACACTATTTGGCGCAGTTGCAGGTGGTGCAGCGGCTGGACAAGCGGCTAACAACTTCTCTTTACACAATACATGGGTAGGTGCTTATACCAACACTGACCGTGCAGATATTTTAGGTGTAGGAACTGGATCAGTTCACCAATTTAAAGTTACTAACCCAACTTTAACTGGTACAACTTTCAAAGGTGAGTGGAATACCTCAGATAGTTACTACTATGGAGACATTGTACTATACAGAAATTCATATTACATGTCCGTAAGTGGTACAAGATCTGGTACAGCTAATACAGGTCAAGCACCAATTAATGATAGTGCTCGTTATAGTGTCAGCTGGATTGTATGCCCATCATTGCCAAGTTATAGCACACGTTTCTTAACCAGCTATAGAGGTGGAGATGTAATACGTGTATCTAATACAATTCCACGTAGAACAATTTACTTTGACGGTTCTTTGGCAGCTCGTGTTATTCTTGCAGACAACGTTATTAACTTTACAGCCGCACACGGTCTACGTAACGGTGATGCAGTAATTTATAGAATTGATGCACTTGGAGGTGCTTCACAGGCAGCTTCAAGTGATTATGATTCTTACGTATCTGGTCTACCTCAAACTGCTATTGGTGGTCTAACAGCCAACAGAGTCTACTATGTAAACGTTTTAGGAGCGAACGATATTACGCTACATACTAACCCTGCTGAAGCACAGCGTGGTGGTAGCGGTGATACAGGCAACTTCCAATACATGGTCAACTTGACAGCACTTGGTACTGGTACATTCCATAGATTTGAAGTGTTAGAACACGCTACATATTCTATGAACGTACTTGCAGTAAACAATGATGCAGAAATGGTAGTTACTGATCCGTTCCCAAGTCGTGCAATTACATTTAACCCACAGGAAACAACAGTGGCAGTCAGTGGTTTAGTTACACAAGTTGTCAACGCAACAACTGATGAAATTACATTGCCAGCGCACGGATTACAAACTGGTACTAAAGTTTACTACTCAATTGGTCCAGCTAACTCTGGTACAATTGTTGGTAACTTAACAGACGGTGCAACTTATTATGTTATCCGTGTTAACGATGACACAATTCGTTTAGCTGACAACTTAGCCAACGCATTGAAGGCACTACATCGTGATATTACTAATACTGGCTCAGGATTCAACCATTATTTGATAGCAGCCACTGCGGCAGGTTCAAGTTGGATCCGTTACAACACAACTGGTGACATTACTAGTGGTACAACATTTACTGGTACAACATTCTTCACTGGTCAAGTTGACGGTAATATTCGTGACGGTGTTTTAACAGCACTACCAATCATTAATGAAACACAGTTGTATGTACGTCCAGATTGTATGAACGTACACAGACCATTTGATGGCGGTGTTGAAATTAATGCAAGTAGAGGACCAAACGTAAGTATTGTACGTCAAACACGTAAGTATTTCCGTTATCAGTCTGGTAAAGGCTTACAATACTCTACAGGTATAAACTTTAGTCCAAGCATTGATGTAAGTCGAATTACACATGACGGTTCAACATACGCAACAGTTGTAACACGTCGTCCACACAAACTTCTTACAGGTAACAAAATTATCGTAGAAAACGTAGGATCTACTAGTGAATACGAAGCAGTAAAGTGCGAACGCGATTTAGGTTACCTATTATTAGGAGCAGGATTTGACGTTGCATTAGGTACAAACTATAACTCTATTTTCTTAGGAATTGCTGAAGTTAACAGCTTAGAAATTTCTGAAGGAGTTAAGCGTAACATTACCAATGCAAGAAATGCTACTGCGGCTTTGGCTGGAGTTAGTGCAAGTGCAGCCGCAACAACACGTAGCAATGCGTTCTGGAATGAAGTACTTGATATTATCAACAACGGTAGAAGTGCCGCTGATGCATTAAGCTATAACAATCCAACCAATGCAAGCTCTAGTCAATTGGCAGCTAAGGCACGTTTAGTTAATAACCGTGACTTTATGGCACGTGAAGTTGAGAAGTGGGTAGAACAAAATTATCCACTGTACAATCACGACACTGCTAAGTGCGAACGCGACGTCAAGTATGCCATTAACGCAATCGTTTATGACATTCTATATGGTGGAAATAGTGCAACCTATGATCAGGCTAAATTCTTCTTCTATGGTTTTTCAAATCAAGGAGCAACAATTAGTCCAGATCACAGAGTTCAAACTGTTGCCGCATATGGTCGTTTGAAGACTATCATTGGTCAAATTTTAGCTGGAACTACTGTAACTAAGTCTACAGGTAACTTGCTAACACAAGATACTACAGGTTCAAACGCAAATGCTGGAGAAATTACTAAAGCACAAGATTTAGTTCAAATTACAGCAGATGTTGTTGGTGCAACTAGTGTTACACAAGCGTTGTCATTATTGCCAGCAACACGTACTGAACCTAGCATAGTATGGGCAGACGCAGAATTCCAAACTGCAAAGACAGCAATTGATACTAATAGTGCTACAATCATTGCTAATATTGTGCGAGGTGCCCCATATACACAACCGTTGAGTGGACCAAACTTCGTAGTTGCTAACGTCATTGACGACTTCACATTTAGATACATTACAAATGGAATTCCTTATGACCTAGCACCACGTGGATTCCCTAACTTGTTTGTGTCAGAATGGCAAGATGCTGTAGTACGTTCAGGTATGTTTGATGACCAAAACGGTATGTTCTGGGAATATGACGGAAAGAGTTTACACTGTGTTCGTCGTAACAGTACCAAACAACTTGGTGGTTTCTTGAACGTAACTAACAAGAGTAACCTGGTAAATGGTACTAATACTAACTTTACAAAACAGTTAGAAATTGGTAACAACATTGTTATTCGTGGTATGAGCTACAGAGTTAACAAAATTGTTAGTGATACACAAATCCAAGTGACTCCTGCTTATCGTGGAACAACACGTACAAACGTTGTTGGCACATTGACACAAGACTTACGTGTTCCACAAAATGAGTGGAGTCTTGATAAGTGTGACGGAACTGGCAGAAGTGGAATGGTACTGAACATTAATCGTATGCAGATGACCTATATGGATTACAGCTGGTACGGTGCAGGTAAAGTGCGTTTTGGATTCAAAGGAACTGACGGAATGGTAATGTACGTACATGAATTCATTCACAACAACAAGGAAACAGAGGCTTACTTACGTTCTGGTAACTTGCCAGCAAGATATGAGATTAAGAACGGCAACGCACCAAGTTACGCTCCTAGCTTATATCACTGGGGTGCTTCTGTAATCATGGACGGTGTGTTTGAAGACGATAAAGCGTACTTGTTCACAGTTGCTTCTGGTTCTGGTGGTTCTGATACAATTAGTATCCCACAAGCACTAGTTGGAACAAACGTACCAATTCTAAGTTTACGTCTAGCTCCTAGCGTAGATAACAGCTTAGTTGGTGCTTTAGGTGAACGTGATATTATTAACCGCATGAGTATTAATTTACAACAGGTTGGTCTAGTTGTTGGTAACAGCAACAACAAGCCTGCTTCCGTTAAGTTGATTCTAAATGCCGCGCTATCACAACAGGCATACTTTGCAAACTATGGTGCACCATCATTGACACAGGTTATTAAACACACTGGTCAAACTACAGATACAGTAAACGGCGGAGTTACAATTTTTGAATTCCGTGCAGCCGTTAACAGTCCAGTTACAGCAGATTTAAGTGAAATTGCTGAAATTGGTAACAGTATCTTAGGCGGTGATTATGTCTATCCAAACGGTCCAGACATTATTACAGTTTGTATTGTTCCAACAGATACAAGTGCCGCAACAACAGTTACAGCACGTATTTCATGGAAAGAAAGCCAAGCGTAAGAGATTACGCTGTCAAACAAAAAGCCCCAGAAATGGGGCTTTTTTGTGACTGTAAAAATATTAGATTACATCTATGATGTCAAATACAGTTTCTAATTTTGTTCTAATTGTTTTATTGGTAAATGTATTGCGTAGACCTTGATGTAATGGCTTTGGTGCAAGATCCATAGTAGCCCAAGCCCAACCACTGTGCTCATAGTTTAATTTGGGTATAAATTCTTCTTCTACTATTAACAGGTACGTATGGTAATTAAAATTATCATCATTACTAACAAACAATTCTAAAGGAATAGTTTTCTTTATTTCTGGTAAGAACCCTATTTCTTCAGTAATTTCACGTTTAAGTGCTTCGTATGTAGTACTGTCTTTATCTTCTTGTTTTCCGCCAACAATCCCCCAAGATTTAGCAGTTTTACCTTGGGTTCTTTGTAAGAATAAGAATCTTTTAGTGCTTTTTGAATAAAATAAAGCACCACTACATACTACTAGTTTGTTTATAGAACTATTTGCCATTTGCCTGCAGGATAAACACCTTCCATACTCTTAGTCCACTGTGCGCTGTCCCACTTATACTGCACACCAGTATAAGCATTAGTTATGTAGGTTAGTGTATTAGTCTGCTGGCTATTGAAAATAACTGTCCATTCAGTGCCATTATATTCAATTATGTCATTGGCATTAGCTATTAGGTCGCCCCATTGAGCAACACCTGGCTGACTTGCATTTTCAGGACCATAAGTTCTATCTGTGATGTTAATATCTTCTAATATTAGGTATCGTAGACCAGATGTAGCAGTCCTATTAGTTGGTTTAGTAGGATCAATAATTGCATCTATGGTTCCTCTGCCAGCAATAACAGTATTAGTGGGCCAACTATCATCAAATGTCTTAAAATTTAAATTTAAAAGTGATTCGTTATCAGGATTTAATGAAATACTGGCTTGAGCCCAACGACCATCTGGCTTCATAACCTGAACTTTACTTAAATTTGCCACGTATTTGCCAGGATATTTCTCTAAAATCTCTAACCAATTGATATCAACGCCATTTTTTGTTGTTTTAGTATTAAAAGAAGTGGTAGTGCTTTCACTATTGCTTAATAATTTGGCAGTATACAGGCCTTGACCACTATTATCTGTTATTAGTATGCCATAATTGTCAAAAGTAATAACTTGTCTGCTCATCAATGTGCCATTAATGATATCATCTGTAATATTTCCCTCTTCATCAAACACACGAGCAATAATACTGGTAATAACTCCCATGCGTTTCACTTTTGCTGGCGGACTTAACCAAATTGGTGCGCTAAAAGTCAAACTTGCTATTTCTAATTCTTGATCACCGCTTGGAACTACTTGATTAGTGTACTGTATGTCCATTAATTCTAATGTAGTTAAACTGGTCCAATCTAAATAACTGCTAGTTGTCTGCAATTCTACAGCAGGGTTGAATAATACAATAATTTGTTCTAAAATTTGTAATTTTTGATCAATATTTGTGGTCCAAATATCAGCTATTAAACTTAATTGATAAGGATTAGGCATTAAACGTTCAATAGTAACGTCAGCACCCTTATTAGCTGTATATTCGCCTAAATTTTCGTCCCACTCTCTTTCTCTTACATGAACTTTACTGACAAAATTAGGATCCTGCATACGTCCGCGACTTAATTCAAGATTATTAATGTAAACACTGATAAAAGGCGCTTGCATTAAAAAGTTTTCGCTGTTTTGTCGTAGTACTGCGGCGGCTTGTTTGTTAGCCGTACCAAATCTAACAGGAACTTCTTTCAAATTTCCTTGACTATCCTTATAACTAAAGCCACTTAGTGCTCTAATAAATTGTGTTAGATATCTTCTTATCTGTCCGTCATAATAATGTTGCATTAATTGTCTGCCTCAGGTTTTAAATTCTTTCCAACTTCCAAAGGTTTACTAATTGGTTGTCTTTCGTCAATGACTTTGTCTCCAATGGTAGTTTGATTCGTATTATTAATAAATCCTGTTTTTAATGTCTTACGTGTATTGGTGTTGCTCAATGTCATACGCACATTGTCTTCAAAAACACGCCAACTAGAACCATTATACCTAAACAATCTTGTTGGTGAAAAGTCAGTTCTTAAAAAGAATGTGCCATCAACTGCTGTATCAGGAAATTGTGCGCCCATGCCACTCAAAGGATATCCATTTGGCGGCACACTGTCACCAATCAAATAGCCAATATAGTAATTTTGACGAGGACTCTTTAAAATAATGCTGGTATCTATTACTGGTATACCCTTATTTTGCAATTCTAACTCAGTGGGATTAATTAAAAATTCTGGTTCAGTAATAGATTCTGGTGTCCAAAGTTTATTTAGATACCTAATAACTCCCTCGTCAGTGGTACTAGTCATATAAAATTTACTAGCATCTATTTGTTCGCCGCTAGCATCTACTAGCATAACTTTTCCACTAGGATCAACTGGTACCATCCATAAAGAATCAGTATCGTAACCACTCATAGGTGCATCAAGCTCTGCTTGCGCCACAACAGCATTATTAATATCCATATTTCTATTGTAACTGCTAATTAAATCTCGTAGCGCAGTAGTAGAATCATCACTTGCATATGGACTCAATGGATCTTCAGCGGGCTTGTCAAGTATATCTTTAAATTCTTGGCTATCAACCAGTGGTTTACATTTGATTTTTATCAAATGTGGATACCAAGTTTGACTAAATCCTTCTGTAGGTCTTAATACATCTTCTACAACATAAAATCTTCTAAGGGCAACTGTGGCTTCATTAAGCGCATGAGGATCTTTTAGGTGCGGCAACTCCAAAACGTCGCCAGCCATTAATTTTCTACCTATTCTTTTTACACAATCGTTTAAATGTATGTGAACAAATATAGTATCATTGGCTAAAAATAGTCCAAACTGCGTTAGACTCCAATCCAATTGTTGCATATTGTAGATACAACGCATGACATAGATGTCATCACTGTATCTCCTGTCCCTAGTTTCTAATAATAGTAAATCTTGTATACCCAATTCAGAAACACCGTGGGTATTTGTGGGCTGATCTGGGGTAGATTGTCCCTCTAATGGGTCTTTTGGGCCTAAATATTTGTGGATGTAGACATCCGTTCCCCCTACCATAAACTGTTCTAAAACAAGTCTATCAATAAAGGTGTAATCGTTGGCTTTTTCTGGGCGGTATAAACTGAGTCTTGGCATAGTAGTGTATTTATTGGAATATGATAAGGTAAATATAAGCATGAGTGACCAACTAGACGCCCTAAAAACCGAAAAAGAAAAAGTATTCTCATACGTCAAAGCCTTCTTGGGCGACGGCATGATTGATGTTGAGTTAGACCCAATACACTACGAAACAGCGTTAGAAAAAGCCATGGCAATTTATCGTCAAAGAGCCAGTAATGCCGTTGAAGAAAGTTATTGTTTCTTAGATATGGTACAAAATCAGAACGAATATATTCTACCAAGAGAAATCACAGTGGTGCGTGAAATCTTCCGTAGAAGCATTGGTTCAAGAACAGGGGGCGGGGATGGTGGAACGTTGTTTGAACCATTCAATTTGGCCTACACCAACACATATTTGCTTACAAGCTCAAATATGGGCGGTTTAGCAACTTACTACATGTTTGCAGGATATCAAAAATTAGTGGGTAAAATGTTTGGTAGCTACATTAACTTTACCTACAACCCACAGACACGTAAACTGACAATACAACAACGCCCACAAAGCAATGAACGACTACTTCTTTGGGTATATAATCACCGTCCAGACTTTGCATTTTTAGAAGACCCTTATGCAGGTATATGGATTAAAGAATATACACTAGCTGGATGCAAAGTCATGCTAGGCGAAGCCCGTGAAAAATTTGCACAAATAGCCAGTCCACAGGGTGGCACACAACTAAACGGTGGCGCACTTAAATCTGAAGGTCTTACAAGGATGAAAGAACTTGAAGAAGAACTGAAAAAAGGTGATCCTTCAGGAGTTGGTGGTCAAGGTTGGGGCGGTTATACCTGGGTAACCGGTTAATCAAAAGACTTGACTCTGTAACACAAATAACATAAAATATAGTATACCTTGGGGGATACTATGATTATAGGTGTGTGCGGATTCATTGGGTCAGGCAAAGATACCATTGCTGACTATCTTACAAATTTTCACGGTTTTAGAAGAGAGAGTTTTGCCAACAGTTTAAAAGACGCAGTTTCTCATGTCTTTGGTTGGGACAGAACCATGCTAGAAGGGCGCACAAAACAAGCCCGCGAATGGCGAGAGCAAGTAGATCCATGGTGGTCAGAACGCTTGGGTATGCCAAACTTAACACCACGTTGGGTCTTACAATATTGGGGCACTGAAGTATGCCGCAGAAGCTTTCATGATGACATTTGGATTGCTAGTTTAGAGAATAAACTCCGCAATAGTACTGACGATATTGTTATTAGTGATTGCCGTTTCCCTAACGAAATTAAATCAATCCGTGATGCAGGCGGAATCATTGTATGGGTCAAACGTGGTGAACTTCCTGAGTGGTATGAATGGGCTCTGAACGCTAATCAAGGGGAAAATGGCAATATGAAATGGGCCATTAGTAAACACAATCTAGAAAAATTTGGAATTCATGCTAGTGAAACTGCATGGGTTGGAACTAAGTTTGATGCTGTACTAGAAAATAATACCAGTATTGATGATCTATTTGAAAAGGTTAAAAATCTGGTAGAAGATCGCCTTGCTTCCACCCAAGTCCTTGTTTAACTAAAATTCTTTGACAATTAGCACACACTGTTTTTAGATTACTGTGTGTGCAGTTGTTTAAATCACCATCTGCGTGGTAAACATCAAAAATTACTGACTGTGTGCTGGTAACTCCGCATTTATCGCATTTACTTTTCTTTTTATAACCAGCACGTACCCATCTAGGTTCTTGCACAGTTGTGCCACGAGCACAACTATCACACATGCTTCTATAATATATCCTATCTTCCTTGTGATAATTTATAGCGGCTAGATTTTTACGACATTTTTTACACAACGGGCGATTCATATAATTAATTAGCCCTTTTTGTGCCCTTTTTCCTTTGGTATAACCAGTGAAATATTAAAAATATCACTAAATATTATGGACAAGGATCCCATTAAGGAGATTAGGACATGGCACAATTAGGATCACCTGGCGTACAAGTTAACGTCATTGATGAAAGTTTTTATAATCCAGCGACACCTGGCACAATTCCATTGGTTTTGATTGCCACAGCGCAGGATAAGACAAATGCGTCTGGAACAGGTGTTGCCGCAGGCACCACTTTAGCTAACGCAAACAGTTTATATTTGGCAACTAGCCAAAAAGATCTAACAGATAGATTTGGCGTACCATCCTTCCAAAAGGATGCTGGCGGAAATGCTATCCAAGGAAGCGAATTAAACGAATATGGTTTATTTGCTGCCTACAGTTATTTAGGTGCAAGTAATAGCGCCTACATTTTACGTGCAGGTGTTGATTTAGGAGCACTTTCTGGTACTGCAAATATCCCAGTAGGAGATCCAACATCTGGTACTTATTGGTTTGACACTGGTAGATCACGTTTTGGTATTTTTGAGTGGAGCGCAACTCTACAACAGTTTATTTCAAAATCACCTATTGTAATCACATCTAGCTCAGATACTACAGCAGGCGCGCCAAAATCTACAATTGGATCATTGGGCGATTATGCAGTTGTTACTGTGGGAACATTGGCTACAGAAAATAACGTATGGTACAAAAATACTAGTGGAACATGGGTTAAAATTGGTACAAGTGGTGAAACAGTATTTGGCGCCAATAACCCAACAATTTTAGACTGGACATCAAGTTGGCCAGCCGTTTCTTCTAAGAGCTTCACCAATGGTGAAATTGATTTAGGCAGCGCAACCTATGGTATGACCATTACTGTTGGATCAAGTGTTGCAACTGTTTCTTTCAACGGAAGTCAAAACGCACATCCAACAGTTGCAGAAATGGTAGCAGAAATCAACGACGCATTAGACACTGCTAGTATCACTTCAGTTGGCGCAAGAGTTAATGGCAACAAATTTGAAATTTTAGCAAACACAAACGTTGCGGTGGTATTTGGACCAGGTACTGATCCAGAAACACTACTACAAGTTGGTGCTACTTCCGCTTCAGACGACATTGGTATTTTAGCTGGTTCATACAGATCACCAGCTGTACAGTTTAGTGATCATACCAAATTACCATTTTGGACTAGTACAGATGCTACTCCAAGACCAAATGGCAGCGTTTGGTTTAAAACTACTGAATTTAATTTGGGTGCAAAGTGGGTTGTTAAAAACTTTAACAGCGATACACGTTTATTTGAAACAAAAGATGCTCCAGTTTATTCAGGCACAGTTGAAGCTTTATTCAAGATGGATCCACTAAACGGTGGTAGTGGTTTAGCTGTTGGTTCATTGTTTGTAAATGCTAATTTTGAACAAAACGGCATTGGTAGTTTTAAACTAATGTATAGAAAAAATTCTGGTTCAACAAGAGCCGCAGTAACAGTTGCTTCAAACGTGACTATTGTTAGTGCAACAGTGGGTATTGCAGAAACTGTTAAAAATACTTCGACTTTAAATGTAGTAAGTATTACCACAGGTACAAGTTTAGATAGTTTAAGAACAGCTATCAATAACAGTGCATTAGTAAATGTTACAGCTGACTATGTTGATGGTCAACTAGTATTGACACATGCTGAAGGCGGTGAGATATATTTAGATGGCGCAACATGGGGAACTTTAGGATTTAACAACACATTAGCTAATGTTTATACTGGCCCAATAGGGACCACTTATGAACTAAGAATTAGTAATTGGGCTCCACTAGCATCAATAGGTGACGGATACTTCCCACAAGCTACACAGCCAACAGATGCTCCAGCAGATGGAAAACTTTGGTACGCAACTTATCAAGATCAAGTTGATATTATGGTACACAATGGAACACGCTGGAAAGGACTTAAACAGGTATATGCATCTGCTCAAGTATTAGTACAAGCAACAAGACCATCTAACGTTGGTCGTAATGAAGGCGACATTTGGGTTGACTCTAGCAGTCAAGACAACTATGGTCGCACAATTAAGCGTTGGAATGTTACAAGCCAAACTTGGGACGCAATTGATGTAACTGATCACACAAGTCAATATGGTATTATTTTTGCAGACGCACGTTGGGCCACTAGTGGTAGTGCAACTGCACCAGCAACTATTGATGCACTAGCAAGTAGTGACTTTGTTGATTTTGATTGTCCAGATCCAGCGGCTTATCCACGTGGTATGCTACTATGGAATACTCGCAGAAGTGGATTTAACATCAAGCAATACAAGCGCAACTATATTAACACTTCTGAAAGAAACACAATTTTTGATGAAGCAATGACTAGCTACTTCCCAGATCGTTGGGTAAGTATCAGTGGCGCTGATCTAAATCAAGTTTCATATTTTGGACGTAAGGCACAAAGAGCATACGTTGTTGGTCAACTAAAAGTTGCTATCAATACAAACCAACGTATTTTAGATGAAGATAATATTTTCTTCAACCTAATTGCTTGCCCAGGATATCCAGAATTAATCAGCGACATGGTTAATTTGAATAGCAGTAGAAATGGAACTGCACTAGTAGTTGGTGACACACCATTACGTTTAGAAAGTAATGCAAGCTCACTAATTAACTATGGAACAGATTATTTTAATACTGGCATTGATGGAGAGCAAGGATTGCACACAAACAGTGATCACTTAGCAGTTTACTATCCAAGTGGATTAACAACTGATCTAACTGGTAGCAATGTTGTTGTTCCCGCAAGTCACATGATGTTGCGTACAATCGCAGTGAGCGACCAAAGAGCATTCCAATGGTTTGCTCCAGCTGGTACACGTCGTGGTGGTATTACTAATGCAACAAGTGTTGGTTATTTGAAAGATGGTAGCTTTATTCCAGTTAGTTTGAATCAAGGCGTTCGCGATCAAATGGCGCAAGTTAAGATCAATCCAATTACTAATATTCCAGGCGCTGGTTTAGTAGCATTTGGACAATACACAAAGACAGGTATAAACAGTAGTTTAGATAGAATCAACGTAGCACGTTTGGTAAGCTATCTACGTAGACAGTTAGGCATTATTACTAAACCATTCTTGTTTGAACCAAATGACAAACAAACACGTAGCGAGATTAAGAACGTTTGTGAAAGTTTAATGTTGGATTTGGTTAGTTTGCGTGGTATATATGACTTCATCGTAGTGTGCGATGAGACAAACAACACACCAAGCGTGATTAGTAATAACCAACTTTATGTTGATATTGCTGTTGAACCAGTCAAAGCAGTTGAGTTCATTTACATTCCTCTAAGATTGAAGAATGTAGGCGATATTAAGTCACGTCAATAATTAAGGAGCTATAAATGGCAATTTCAAGTTTAAGTAGATTTACAGTACCTATTCCAGGTGGCCAAAGCGCAACAAGCCAAGGCTTACTAATGCCTAAGCTCAAGTACAGATTCCGTGTACTTATGGATAACTTTGGCGTTACTAAACCAACAACTGAATTAACAAAACAAGTTATGACAGTTGCTCGTCCAAACGTTCAGTTTGATATGCAGACTGTGGATGTTTACAACAGCAAGATTTTCTATGCTGGTAAGCATACATGGCAACCAATCAATATGACCGTTCGTGATGATGTTAATGGTCAAGTTAGTCGCTTAGTAGGCGAGCAGGTACAAAAACAATTTGACATGTTAGAACAAGTAAGCGCATCTTCAGGTAGCGATTACAAGTTTACAATGAGAATTGAGATTTTAGACGGCGGTAACGGAGCACAGGATCCAAGCGTTTTGGAAACATTTGAGTTATATGGTTGTTTCTTAACTGATATTAACTATAACGAATTAACATACGCAGAAAGCAGTCCAGTTGATATTACAATGGCAATTCAATACGATAATGCGCTACAATTAAATGGCGCAGGTAATCCAAATGGTATCGGTACTTTCGTAGGTAGACAGCTACGTACTAGTTTAACTGGTTAAGAGACACGGGAGCGGATCAAAAGCCTAGATTTATTCTGGGCTTTTTTAATGGATAAATATCGTTATGGCCAATATCTTTACCAATTTTCTCAACAGTATCAGTGGTGATTTATCAGACACCAATTTAAAAGATTACAAACATGCCAATAGATTGTTTGTACAGAACTTCTATAGGCTAGCGCCTAAACATGGTTTTTTATATTTTGTCCGTTTTAGATTAAATCCAAAAGTTGCAGACGGTGAAGCATGGCGTAGTAGTAGACAAGATTTAGAATTAGGCATGTTGGTTAAAAAATGTGACCTACCAAAAATATCATTTGACGGCGGTGTTATTAATGTCTATAACAAAAAGCAACCATACTATTCTAAAGTAACATACCAGCCAGTCAATATGGTGTTGCATGATGATAATAAAGGTTTGGTAAGAGAATTTTGGCAAATGTATTATCAGTATCATAGTGCAGATAGTTATTATGGTGGCAACAATGCCGCGCCTGGAATTATACCTACTAACCCAAAAAATAGATATCAACAACCTACACCAGTAACACAACAGCAACTTTTAGAAAGATCTAATCCTGCTGATTCAAATTTTATTAACACTACAGATCCTGCTCGCTACGGTTTAGACGTTAATGCATCTGAACCTGTTCTACGCAGTATTGAAATTTACCAATTAAGTAGAAAACAATTTTTCCTACATACTCTAGTAAATCCAAAAATAAGAAGTTGGAACATGGATACCCTTGCTTCTGATGCAAAAGCAACATTAGAACACAATGTTACTATTGAATATGAAGGTCTATACATGGGCCAGGGTAAAGTTACTAGGTTTAATCCTAGTGGATGGACTGACTTACATTATGATTTAGACCCAAGTCCGTTAGGTGGAATATTTGGTCGCTTTAGTGGCGGACTATATGGCCCTAATGGTTTAATTGCAGATGGAACAAGTTTATTCCAAGATTTGCAGGACATGAAAGATAATCCAAATGCAGATGCTAGAGGCGGATTAGATGTAATACTTAGAGGTGTTCGTCTTATCAATAATGCAAATAATTTAAATCAAGATGTGGTCAACGCTGAAGTAAGAAATGCTACAATCAATTCTATTGGATTTGGATTAGTAAATGGAGTCACTGGAGCTGTTCAAGGATTGTCAGTACCAAGACCTACGTTTAGCGAATTTTATACTGAAGCAACTAGTAGATCAAATGTAAGTCCTAGAGCCGTAAATGTACAAATAGCACCATTAGAACAAAATAGAGTAACAATTTCAACTTCTAATATTGCAACAAATGTAAATTTAAATAACACTGCAATAGTTAATAATGCTATTGATGCGTTACAAAGAAATCAAAACACATATCTAGTAGAAACATATAATAATTTGTCTGGATCACAGAAAAATGAATTATATAATTTAGCTGCCAAAGCTGTAACTCAAATTTATGAAAGCGAATCTAATCCTGATGTCGTTTCATCTGCGGCAGCAAGACTATTGATAGGTGGTGGTACAGTTTCTTATTATGTAGAATCTAATGCTAGTACATTGAGCACAACTGATGAATCAGATTCAATAGTTAGAACTGTTTTAACTTCGTTACTAACAAATTTAGAATTAAAGAAAGTTTACGATAAAATGCCAGAGTCATTGATAGTGGCCATTAATAAAAATGCTTCTAAAGCCGCCAATCAAGTTTTAGTTGATAATGGAACATTAGAAGATGCAAATGTGGCGGCTAAGACATTATGGACTTTTGAAATAGCTAAATTTGCTGTTAACAATTTTGAATCAATAAATGGCCTATTTTAAATATGACAACATATAATAATTTACCTAACAGTCCAGACAAGAACAGTCTTCAAAAAGTTGTTAAATATTTTGACAACTATTATTCTAAGCCAATTGATTTGGTAGTTGAAGACATTGATCTTTTAAAAGGATTTTTTGAAAGTAAAGGATTTGAATCGTCAGCGGCAGAAAATATAACCTATGTTATTTTAAAAACTGCCAAAGAAAGTAATTACAAGCCACAGGAAATTATTGATTCGTTAAAAGGTTATAATCCATTACAGCTAAATGAATTTTTATTAAGTATAATGAACTACAACAGAGTAAAAACCAGTAGTCTTGGAATCATTTATAAAACCAATCCTATTAACTTGGTACAAAGAAATATAAGAGCATGAGTTTAGGTAATTTTTCTAAAGGTAAATTTCTTTTAAAAAATCCTTCAAAGTATGTAGGAGGTAGAGAACCTATATACCGTAGCAGTTGGGAGTGGACTTTTATGAATATGTGTGATAGTCATCCTAACATCACAAACTGGGCCAGTGAAAGTGTGAAGATACCTTATCAAGATCCTTTATCTGGCAGACAAACTGTTTATGTACCAGATTTTTTAATACAGTATGAAGACAAGCATGGCAATAAAAGAACTGAACTAGTAGAGATCAAACCTGCTAGTCAAATGCTTAAGGAGCGTGTAGGTAAAAATGTTTACAATCAGGCACAGTATGTAAAAAATCAAGCAAAGTGGGCGGCAGCAGGGGCCTGGTGTAAACAAAACGGAATTGTCTTTAGGATAATTAATGAGCAAGACATATTTCATAATCCAAAGAAAAATAAAAGATGACAAAGAAACTTGAAGAACTACTAGACCTGCCACCAAATCCAGATAAGAAAATATCGGCAGAAATAATTAAACCTGAGGAAATTCAGGAGACCGCAGAACAACGAATTCGTACAATAGAAGAGTTTGACAAAATCAGCTCTGCACTGCCTCAGGTCAAAGGCTTGGGCGAATTAAGTGATAACGAATTAGATGCTTTGGCTCAAAGAGCCACAGATGCTTATGATGATCTCATGGATCTAGGTATGAATGTAGAAGCACGTTACGGATCAAGAATATTTGAAGTAGCCAGCAGTATGCTGAAAAATGCAATTGAAGCTAAATCTGCTAAGATAGACAAAAAACTTAAAATGATCGAATTACAGCTCAAAAAACAAGCCCTAGATCAGAAGCAGAATGGGGACGATGGAAACCTAGTTGAGGGCAAAGGATTCGTGGTCACTGACAGGAATAGCCTGTTGCAAAAGTTAAAAAACATAGATAAATAAATCAAAGGGTCATAGAGTTATGAAAACTTTAAAAGATTATATTACTGAATCATTCGAAAAGAAGAAGTATGTCTTCAAGCTGAAAATCGCTGGGGATATCACAGAAGATCAAGAGAAAAGCATCAAAAGTCTACTTGAAAAATACGGTGTTGACAACTTTACAAAACAAAGCACAACACCTATCCAAGGACTGCCTTTGGATTTTCCTACATTAAAAAACGTTAATGTCAGCATCTTTGATGTATCTTTAAATTATCCAACAACACCTCAAGAATTACATGAGTATCTTTGCTCAGGTGCAAAATTAGGAGCAGGCAATGTTGTTGTACGTAATCCAAATGAGCCAAGCGAAGGCTATCAAGCAGAAACTGATGAAAAGCGTAAAAACGCTCTACTAGACGACCCAAATTACAAAGAACTACCAAAAGTTAAATCAGATGATTATTATGGTAGCAAATATAATCAGAGCCTTTTAAAAGATCTTGCTAAAGAAAGCAAGGCACGTGCAAAAGATCGCGGAGAAAAAATACCTAGTGAAGGTTCTAAATCATCTCCTGAATTTAGTGAAGGTTCAAGCACAAGTCCAATTAGCGGGAAGAAATAATTATGAATTTTAGAGAACTCTTTACTAGATTAGATGAATTAGATCAGTCAATGCCAGATAAGATGTCAATGCCAGATTCGGTAATGGCAAATAAAATGTCAAAGATGCAGGGTACTAGTCCAACAGGTTCTGAAGTTGATCAAAATCCTACTTCAATTTCTCCTAATGCACAAGACAAAATTCCTGGCAAACAACCAGATTACGATAAACCTAATCAGTTGTCGCCAGAACAATTAAAGGCACTACAGTTTCCAAATCAAAAGCCAGATGCTGAGCCAGCCAAATATAGTGATCCAAAAAAAGACATTGAACTTATGAAGGCGGCTCTAGGAGCAGTTGCTGGTCAACGAACACAGCCTGTACCGCCAACTATGCAACCTAACACCAGTGCTAGTGTACAACAACAAAAAGATGTTGAACAAGGTCCTAGAAAAATTGACACACCTAAGCCAGGTGAACCACTAGAAGAAGCAAGGCAAAAATCATGGTGGGAAAAAATTAGGGATGAAAAAGATACCGTTAAGGCTTATAAAGATGCTGTCACTGGCGATAGTGCTGACGCTAGAAGAATGAGGAAGTATATTACTCACGTTAAGAATAATCCAGGCGATTTATGGACCATATCAGATGAAAATTTAAGAAAACAAATTGCAGATGGTCTTGATGAAAAAACATGGAAAAAAGTTCAGGCTGCTGATCCAAAATTAGTTAAACCAGCTGATAATGCGGCCCAAGAACGTCCTAATGATGGTAAACCACCAGCAGCTGATTCAGCTGAAGCAAAAAGGAAAAAAGAAGCAGAGGAAGCTGAAGCAAGAAGAAAAAAAGAAGCAGAGGAAGCTGAAGCAAAAAGGAAAAAAGAAGCAGAAGACGCTGCCGAAGCTGAAAGGAAAAGAAAAGAAGCTGCCGCAGCCGAAGAAAAGAAACGTAGGGAAGCTGGTGGCGGCAAAGACGCTAATGACGGTAAAGGCGGTAAAAATGATGCAGGCGGTGCAAGTACTGGCACGTCTACAGGAACAAGTGTAGGAGCACAACTAGCCTTAGCAAGTAATGGTGCATTTAAAAATAGAACTGATAGATTAAATCAAGAGAAAGTTGATTCTATATTAGGTAAAGGAAAATATACCGCAGGCACCGCGGCAGCAAATCTAGCATTATTAGCTCACTTTAGACAAAATCCTAGCGGTGGAGGTGATGGCAAGGTAGATGGCAAGGTAGATGGCAAGGTAGATGGCACTGCTACTGTAACTACTGGTGGTGGCGGCAATGGTGCTGCCCAGGCCGCTGTTGTTCCAAGTGCTACTGGCGGCACCAATACCTTTTATGATGAAAAAGACGTAGCTAAAATAGTGCCAGGTGAAGGAAAAGGTAGAACCGTTCATTTTAAAGATGGTACTACCATGACATTTGATAAAGACGGTAAGTATGTAGTCCCAGAAATGCCCAAAACAGATTTTAGTCTAGTACCAAGGACTCCACAACAACGTGCGGCAGACGATGCTAAACAAGAACAAGAAAGAAAAGATCAAGAAGTTCTAGCAGCCGAAAAGAAAAGATTAGACGATTTGGCAGCGGCTCAAGGTAGACAACGAGACAAAGACTTAATGGCAAGATATGGATCATCTGATCCTAGTTCTCTTCGAGTGTCCACAGGTAACATGAAAAAAAGCCATTTTGATTTAAAACAAGGTGACAGAGATGTTGATCCTAAGACTGGTAATGTAATGAGATGGCGTGCCGCACCTGCTGGTCAACATCCAGTGCATGGTAGCTGGGAGATTGATGATACAGTAGCAGGACAAGGATTCAAAGAGCGTCCGGGTATGGGAATAATTGGTCCCGCAAGTGATAGTGCAGAAGGCAAAGCAATCTATGATAGACAAAGATCTCAAATAATTAGCGCAGATGATCTTGCTAGATTACAAGCCCTTAGAGGACAGACTGCTGATCAATCATCTCGAAATACTGGTAACGGACTTCGAACAAAACCTTCTACACCAGGTAACATTGATTTAACAACAATAAGTGCCAACGATTTACAAAAAATGATTGCACAGGATCAAAAAGATGGGAAGGACATTGCGCCAGCACTCCAACATGCCGCTGGTAGTGTCAAGGAAGATCTAACTTTAAAAGAAATGTCTTTGCAATTAAACTCTTTAAAAGACGAACTGATAGAATGGAGTATGAGTGACAGACTACATCCAGACTTTGATTATGATTATAAGGATCTAGCCATTGATGCTGGAATCACAGGTCTTGGTGCCCTAGCAACCTACGCAACTGGCGGATTAGCCGCACCTATTGCAGGCACAGCGGCTGTTGCCCGTGGTGGCCGTTTAGCCAATATGTTACATAAAACTTATCAAGGTGGCAAAAATGTTGCACAAGGAGTAAAAGCTGTAGCAACTAGTCCAGAAGCTAGAGCACTGGCAAATCAAGCTAACAGCAAAGCAGATTTATTAAAAGGTGGTGGAAAAGCACTAGCAGGAGATATTGCATTTTCTGCTGGAGTTGACAAAGCTGGTGACGGTGTGCAATGGGCCGCTGATAAACTAGGAGATGTCAATAAAAGAGATGCGGCAGCAATGGCAACAAATGTTGCTCGCGCTGTTAAAGAAGATCCATCTTCTGAGTTAGAAAGAATTAAACATTTATCTAGAAGGTAAGAATTATTATGAAAATGAATGAATTGATGAACGAAGGCCCAGCTAAAAAAGTTGAAAAAGGCGCCAAACTTGCAGGGGCGACTAGCAACTTACTTGGTGCTAGTGGTGAATGGATAACCAATCAAGTTAAAAAAATGGATCCAAGACAGATTTGGAATAAAGATATTAAAACAACTTATTCCAGTGCCGATTCAAAGCCAGGTGGAGTTCTTGATACCTACAAAACTCAGTTAGCGGCCGCAGAAAAACAAGCAGAAAAAAATCTTGCTCAAGTAGCAAGACAAGATAAAGCAGATGCTCGAATTGACAAGTTAGATAAAATGCGAGATAAGCTGACCACTCGTGGACGCGACACTTCTAGACTTGACAATTTGGTTGGAAGGCAAGACACAATTAAGAAGGATGCCGCCGGTAAAATAGTAGAGCCAACAAAAGTAGTTAAACCAGATCCTACTTCTCAAAGTGTTTGGCAATGGTCTGCTCCAGTTGGCGGAGCAGAATTAGGTTACCGAGCCGCAACAAGCTCAGAGGCAGATCCTACAGGTGATAGTCTAGTTGATCTTGGAACCGATATAGTGGGTGCAGGAGCTGCAAAAATATTTGGTACTCCAGCTGGCATAGCACAAGGAGCATTCAAAGATCGAGATGCAGGCGATACACCAGTAGATGGCGCCGGACAAGAAAATGATCGAGATGTTAGTGATAAAAGAGAAGTATCTACTGCCACTAAAGAAAGTATTGCTGATATTTTAAAATTATCTGGTCAAAAGTCAATTACAGAACGCGACAATATTGCAGGCATTATTAAACCAAAAGAAATCGTAGCACTGCATGAATCAACTCAATTGGAAGAATGTGGAATGATGCCTAGCACACCAAATCAAACAGCCAGTTTAAGTATTAATGCCACTGCTGGCAACGGACAAGAAGTTGCTAATATGTTGGCAGCTATTATGAATCTAGCAGGAGTTAAACCTGTAACAGGCGATATGTTGGGATCCTCCCCAATGCCTCCAATGCCGATTGTTAAAGCAATTGATATCATTTCTCGTGGTGATTCAGATAGCATGAATAGTCATCATCATGATCACGACCACGATGATAAAGAAACATTAACTGGCAGTATGGAAGAAGAGTATGGCAATACTCCTAAAGATCCAAGAGAGGTACCAGAGTTAGATACAAATGCTCATGCTTACCAGCCTAATGCAGTTGATGTAGGCGACAGAATGGATGGCACTATGCCAAAAGGTTTTCCAGTAATGACTAAAGAGAGCCTACTACAAGCATACACCCAATTTAAAAACGGTCAATAAGGAGAACTAAATGTCAGCCGGATTTACAAGAATTAATGGACTAGCTTGCACAGCTGGAACCATTTACCCATTAAACAGCAAATTATTTCTTTGCACAGTAAAAAACACTGGCGGTACTGCTGTAGATATTAGTGCAGAAGATGATACAGTTGAAGAAACAGTTGAACAAATAGTTAGAGAAGTTAACCCATTGGCATTTTTTGTTGCTAATGACAATACTGGTAAGATTTATCTAGTTATGGATTACAATGCCAGTGCCGCAGATCTACAGCATAGAATTCGTCAAATTGGTGCTGACTCTACTGCTGTTAGAACAGGTGTTAGCACATTTACCTATTCTGTTACTAGCGTTGGACCAAATGATAAAGATATCAGTGGAACTACTGTAGCTGATGCAACATCCTTTACAACTGCTTAATTAATTCCTTAAAAGGAAGTTTCAGATAGGCTCTACGGAGCCTATTTGTTTCAGTAAATAAAGTTATGGCAAAGAGCTTAGAAGGCGTATTAATTAAAAAAGCCCACATAAGGCAAAAGTGGACTGAAGAAGAAATACAACAGATGCTGTTGTGTGCGGATCCTATTACGGGACCCGAATACTTTATTCGTAATTTCTTTTACATACAGCACCCAACCAAAGGTCAAATGCTATTTGAGCCATTTGACTTTCAAGTTAAACTTTTACACAGTTATCATGATTACAGATTTAATGTAAACATGATGCCACGTCAAACTGGTAAAACAACTACGGCAGCAGGGTATTTGCTTTGGTATGCTATGTTCATACCAGATAGCACAATCCTAGTTGCCGCACACAAATATTCAGGTGCGCAGGAAATCATGCAACGTGTTCGTTATGCCTACGAACTATGTCCTGACTTTCTACGTGCAGGTGTTACAAGTTATAATAAAGGCAGTATTGAATTTGACAATGGTAGTCGAATAGTAAGTCAAACTACAACCAGTAATACAGGTCGTGGTATGGCTATTTCATTATTATATTGTGATGAGTTTGCCTTCGTCCCACCAAACATTGCTAGTGAATTCTGGACTTCTATCTCCCCAACGTTGAGCACTGGTGGTAAAGCAATTATTACCAGCACTCCTAACAGCGACGAAGACCAATTTGCTACAATATGGAAAGAAGCCAACAAATTATTTGATGAATACGGTGATGAGAAAGATGTTGGTATCAACGGGTTTCATCCATTTAGAGCACATTGGAGTGAGCACCCTGATAGAGATGAAAAATGGGCTTCTGAAGAACGAGCACGTATTGGCGAAGAACGTTTCCGTCGTGAACACGAATGCGAATTTATTATCTTTGATGAAACATTGATTAGCGCATTAGTTCTAGCAGAGATGGAAGGTGTAGAACCAGTTATGCGTATGGGACAGGTTCGTTGGTATGGCAAAATACAAAAAGGTAAGTCATATCTTGTGGCATTGGATCCAAGTTTAGGAACTGGCGGCGACTATTCTGGTATAGAAGTATTTGAAATTCCTGGCATGAAACAAATTGCAGAGTGGCAACATAATATGACTCCTATACAGCAACAGGTTAGAATAATGAGAGACATCTGCAAGTATATCAGTGAAGAAGCAGGAGGGGGAATAGACAGTCCCAAAGTCTATTACAGTGTGGAAAACAACACAGTAGGCGAAGCCGCATTGGTAGCTATTAATGAAATTGGCGAAGATAATATACAAGGATTGTTTATCAGCGAACCTATTAGAAGAGGGCATGTTCGTAAATTCCGTAAAGGATTTAACACCACGCACAATGCTAAAATTGCTGCCTGCGCTAAATTCAAGCAACTAGTAGAAAATAAAACCATAGAAATAAAGAGCAAATCTCTAGTGAGTCAACTAAAATCGTTTGTTGCTTCAGGCAGCAGTTTTGAGGCAAAAAACGGGGATCATGATGACCTTGTAATGAGCATGTTATTATGTGTTAGAATGATGGGAGTTCTCAGTGACTGGGATCCTTCAGTCTACGATATCCTAAGAAACACTGAAGAAACCATAATGCCCATGCCTATATTCATAAACTAAGAAAGCATAAATATCATTATGATTAATCAAGATATTATTGCCCAAGACCTGTTCTATAAGATACGTAGCCGATTCCCTAAAATGGAGATGGGCGATGAGAGCGGGCAGTCCACATTTGAAGCTGCCAAGGGCAGATTCTTTGATTTTGACGCAATTTTTAATGAAAGCAATTTAGGCACAGTTAGCATTAGCATCAACGAGCCAGGCAGCTTAAAATTATATTTTAACAAGAACATATTAGAAGATGCTGACGAGTTAACTTCTAAAACTTGGTATTCTTTCCTAAGAGAAATGAGAAAATTTGCCATGAAAAGATTAATGAGCTTTGATACTAGAGATATCAGCAAAACAAATTTAGATAAAAGAGATTATGGCTATTTGGCCAATAAAGGACCTGTTATGAGTGAATCAATGATGAGAGGCACTAGTCGCACTAGTTATAGACCTCTAGAAGCATTACAAAGAACCAAACTAATTATTCGTCACAGCAAACCAGTAGACGAATCAATTCCAGGCGCAAGAAGTAGAAATTTAGAAAGTCTGTTTATTGAAAACGCTTCAGGAGAAAGGTTCAAATATCCATTTAAACATTTGGCTGGTGCAAAGGCAATGCAACGTCACGTGGCAAATGAAGGATATCCTCATGATCCAGTTGGTCAAAAAATTATACAGATGAGCGAAGACATGGCTAAGTTATCAAACTTTAAAAACTATGTCTACCGTGAAGACCTAATGAATAGTGGAACTAGCAACATAGTTGAACGAGCACAAGTTAAACTTCAAGAGTTGAAAGATAAGATCAATAAAATAAGTATGCAACATCATTATGAGGCATTTAAACAAGAATGTGAATCAGGTATGAGCGGTGACATGCCTTTAATTGATGACATCACATTAGAAGATTATAAAGATAAATTTACTGTTAAAAGTTTTAAAGAAGACATTGCAGAAGTTTTCCCATTGTTACATCGTATCATGCAGGAAAATGAAATTGATTTAGAAGAAGTTGCTCAATTAGAAGACCAAACACCAGAATTAAGTTTAGAAGATGTAGCAACCCTAACACCAGAGAGTGTATTTTATGATTGGGCACATACATTAGTAGAAACTAGATTAGATCCTGAAGATCTTTCAAAATTAGGCGAATTATTAAGTGAGCATTTCCCTGTTGGACTCAATGGGGACAATGTAACAGGCACACTAGAAGAATTAGGCATTGATGTTCCAGATGCAACTAAAATTCAGTTGGCACAACTGGCAGAACAACAAGGTCCAGATGCAAACGCAGCCGACGTTGTAATGGAATTCTTAAGCAAATTCCAACCAGAAATTTATAACGCATTGGATGTACAACAAACACCTGTTCAAGAAGGTATGCAACAAGGCATCACTATTAATGGAAAAGAAGTTGATGTAAACAGTCTGCAAGTTGACGGTGTTGATACTAGGGATTATCCAGATTTTTCAGATGCATATTTCAGTGACGGACAATTTGAAGATGGGTCGGACATGTCTGATGAAGAGTTAGAAATGTTAAGAGACGAGCATGGTGATCTACTACATGAATTAGTTTTTGACAGTTTGCATGAATCACAGCAATCTGAAGTACAAGAACATTGGACAAAATCAGTTGGTAAATTAGGCAGTGCAGTAGGCGACTTAGCAGATAAAGCTATTACTAGTTTTGCTTTTAATCCAGTAACAAGACTTGGTGTAACTGGTGCTGGTGTGGCTGCTGGTGGAAAATATTACAACGACAAAGAAAAAGCAGAAAAAGCAGAAAAGGACGCACAAGATTATATGGTAAATCCAGGCAAAGAAAAACCAGATCATATACTTGACCCAAATCGTCACACACCTATTACAAGAGAAAATATGGATCAAAATCCAGAAGAAAAACGTCACGCAATGGAATATCTACAAAACATTGCTCGCGCAATTAAAAGTGGTGAAGTACAGCCAGAAGAAGTTGAACAAGAATTCTTCAATACATTGCCAATGTTAGGTGTAAGTGATGAAAAAACAATGACCGCATGGAGTCGCATTACTGGATCAAATGAAGCACCAAAACGTTCAGCAATGAGCGATGCGGACATTGATGCAGAACTACGTGGCATTAAAGGCAGTGAAGAAGATGACGATGCACAATTTATTTCCAATCTACGCAATAAGGCAAAGAGTGGTGGTATTAAACAAGACACTACAGGTTTTGGTGCAGATGTAGATGAAGGTGAAGAACTACAAACAGATGAAAAGAAAAAATCTGGTGGAGCACCAATGAAAGAAATTGCAGAATTTATTATGGGCTTTTATGACCGTAACACAGGCAATTTCCCATTAGGCGAAACAGGTGTCAAAATTAAAGTTGAAAAAGAATTTGGCGACAAGGCAGGACAACTTGCAGAACGTTTAATTCAAAAACTAGCCTCACAAAGTCACGAAGCACAAATGTTTGAAGATATTAAAGTGTTAAGTGGACAAGTGAAAAGAGATAGCGCATTAGTAGCTATTAATAAGTCTCCAGTAAAAACTATGAAGGTCAATGAAAGTACTGATTTTATCGACTTAAAGAAATTAGCTGGAATAGGCACAAAATCTCAATCAAATAAACAAACAGGCGAAGTAATTGATTTGAAAAAGTTAGCCGGAATCTAATCCTAAATTCCAGTTGACAAGATAAATAAAAGCGCATACAATTAAACGTATGCGCTTTTTGTTTGTGTAGTGGCACAGACAAATAAAGGCAAACTAAAGGCATATTATAAGGAGAAACATTATGGCATCTTTAGCAGAAATTAGAGCAAAGCTTCAAGAACAAAATAACCGTCAGTCAGGCGGTAGTCAAACAGGTGGCGACAACGCCATTTTCCCACACTGGAATATTGCAGAAGGACAAGAAGTAACTGTCCGTTTCCTTCCAGACAACGATCCAAACAATACTTTCTTTTGGGCAGAACGTGCCATGATCAAGTTGCCATTTGCTGGCATCAAAGGTCAAACAGATTCACGTCCTGTTACTGTACAAGTTCCTTGTATGGAAATGTGGGGTGAAACTTGCCCAATTCTAACTGAAGTACGTCCTTGGTTCAAGGATAAGAGTTTGGAAGATATGGGTCGTAAGTACTGGAAGAAAAAGTCTTACGTATTCCAAGGTTTTGTTGTTGACGCTGGCAAGTTCAAAGAAGATAGAACTCCAGAAAATCCAATTCGTCGTTTTATTATTGGTCCACAAATCTTTAATATTATTAAAGGTGCGTTGATGGATAATGAAATTGAAGAATTGCCAACAGACTACGTTCGTGGTCTTGACTTCAAAATCGTTAAAACAACTAAAGGTGGTTATGCTGATTACTCCACAAGTAAGTGGGGACGTCGTGAACGTGCTCTTAGTGATGACGAACAAAGCGCAGTAAAAGAAAGAGGTCTTTTCAATCTACGTGACTTCCTTCCTAAGAAGCCAACAGATGTTGAATTGAAAGTTATCAAAGAGATGTTTGAAGCATCTGTTGATGGCGAAGCATTTGACATGGACCGTTGGGGTCAGTACTTCAAACCAGCAGGTATGACTGGTAGTGGTCGTAGCAACGATGCAGAAGCAGATGTTGGCGCAGTTGATGCGGCGCCTAAAGTTGCACCAAAAGCTGAAAAAGCAGAGACTGCACCGTGGGAAGATGAACCAAGTACAAAAGCTTCAGCACCAGCAAGTGGTAGCGGGAGCGAACGTGCTCAAGACATTTTAGCCGCAATTCGCGCACGTCAAAATAAATCAGAATAATAATTAGGAGGGTTTACGAATGGGTAAGGCATTTGATGTCTCGAAGTTTCGTAAAACCCTCACTAAGTCTATTGACGGGCTTGGTGTTGGTTTTAACGATCCTACAGACTGGATTTCAACAGGTAATTACGCACTCAACTACCTGATCAGTGGCGACTTTAACAAAGGTATTCCTCTTGGTAAAGTTACTGTATTTGCTGGTGAAAGTGGTGCAGGTAAATCTTATATTTGCTCAGGCAACATTGTAAGACACGCACAAGAACAAGGCATTTATGTTGTTCTAATTGACAGTGAAAACGCACTAGATGAAGCATGGCTACACGCACTTGGTGTAGATACTAGTGAAGACAAACTGCTCAAACTTAACATGGCTATGATTGATGACGTGGCAAAAACTATTCACGAATTCATGAAAGAGTACAAAACAATGGAAGATGGTAACAGACCAAAAGTATTGTTTGTTATTGACTCATTGGGCATGTTGCTGACTCCAACTGATATTAATCAATTTGAAGCAGGTGATTTGAAAGGTGACATGGGTCGTAAGCCTAAAGCACTGACAGCACTTGTTCGTAACTGTGTTAATATGTTTGGTAGTTATAACGTGGGATTGGTAGCAACCAATCACACATACGCAAGCCAAGATATGTTTGACCCTGATGACAAGATCAGTGGTGGTCAAGGTTTCATTTATGCATCTAGTATTGTTGTTGCTATGCGTAAGTTAAAACTTAAAACAGATGCTGATGGTAATAAGACTACCACAGTTAACGGTATTCGTGCCGCTTGTAAGATTATGAAAACAAGGTATGCTAAACCCTTTGAATCTGTTCAAGTTGAGATTCCATATGAAACAGGTATGAGCCCGTTTAGTGGATTAGTTGATCTTGCAGAAAGTAAAGGTCTTCTAAAGAAAGAAGGTAACAGTCTTGTTTATGTAACACCTGAAGGCGAAATTATTAAACAATTCCGTAAAGCGTGGGAACGTAACGAAAAAGACGGTCTTAATGTCATTATGGCTAATTATAATACTTCACTGGCAAAAGCTGAGGTTGAAGATATTGTAGAGGAAAATGCGTAATCATGGAAGAACAACTAATCATTGAAATCTGGGACTTGTTCAAAGAATATATCCCTGCAAAAAATATGGATACTGCCGCTAATCATTTTGTTGACTTTTTAGTTGATAATGATGTTAGTACAGACACTCTAGAAAGTTTGCAAGGTCTTGATAATCATCTTGATGAAGCTATCAAAGCACTACTTCGTGAGGAAGCAGGCTATGATGACGAAGGTGAAGATGAAGAATATTACGAAGACGAGGACTAATAATGTGGTACAACAAGGTAAGTAAAGATCTTTCTGAACTACCTGCTTGCCTTGAGTACTACTATAATGAGTTAGCTCAAGCACAGACAGAATGTAAAATATACGGTAATATTGAAAAACTCTCTGCTCAGTTACCAGGCGTGGTTGAGCAGAGATTCAACCAACTTCAAGAAATTGAAGCTATATTAGAATATCTTAATATAGAACTTAGACGCCTACGTAGTAAAACATTTAGAAAATATCTAGAAAATTATCAAAGAGCGTTGAGCAGTCGAGACGTAGAAAAATATGTTGATGGTGAAGCAGACGTAGTTGACTTTGAAAAGCTAATTAATGAGTTTGCATTGATTAGAAATAAATGGTTGGGTATTATCAAAAGCCTTGATATAAAGCAATGGCAAATGAGTAATATCATTAAACTAAGAACTGCTGGAATGGAAGACATTACATTATAGTATTGACAAACGCTTCAATATCAACTATAATATTAGTATGAAATATATTGAAGATTTAGTCGAACAGTTTGGTTTAGGACGTATACACGTCAGCAACTTTGATGAAAAAATATCACAAAGTCTAGCTAACCAAATTTTCAATGGTAAAGCATTTACGCATAAACAGGCCGACATTGCTTTACGACTTGTCAAAAAATATCGAAATCAATTTAAAAAAATTGGCGTCACTGACATAGAAAATATGTTAGAGACTCCAATTTATAAATTTAATTTAAGAACTATTGATAACACAAAATCTGTTACATTAGATCCAATTTCTAAAAGATTTATTATTAAGTTTCCCTTTGATCAAAATTTGTTAACATTGTTTAGAACACTTAATACTAAAGAAAAGCTCACCAGAGCTGAATGGGATCCTGATAATAAAAACTGGACACTGGATCTAAACGAAGTCAGTTTGGCCTTTATATTAGACAATTTGTCTGATAGTTTTGTTATTGATGACGAAATCAAAAACTATATTGACAAATATAATCAAATCAAAGATGAATTTGAAAATTTTGTGCCAACATTAATAAAAGAAAACGATAGTTATAAATTTAAAAATATTAAGAGTGATTTTGAAACAAACGATTTAAAATCAGCATTAATTGAAAGTACTAAATTAGGTGTTCACATTTATGCAGACAATGTTGCTGATGAAATATCAGAACTAATCAAATTAAATTCTTTGTACAAAATATACGAACAAAGTCATAATCAAAAATTCTTTATTGACAAAGCAAAGCACTCTAGGACAGAAGTTCTTTCTTTAATTAAAGAAATGAACGTGAATACTGCTGTATTTGTTGACGAAAATATTAGTGCAGATACTTTAAATGAATGGGTTAGTGATCTAATCAATGTTGGAGTTAGCTTAGATCAAATAGGCGTATTTTTTAGAAGAAAAAATGAAGAGGACGGCGTCACTTTTAATAAAGTGATTAAAGACTTTGGTTTGAATAAAGAAGCGTCTTCTGCTCCCAATTGGGTATTTTTGAGCAATAAATTTCCAAAAAGTTTATTAAAAAATCACCACAATATTGATGTCTGTTTGTTTGTAAACAGATATGTTACATCTCATTACAGTATTATCAATACCGTTAAAAATTCTATTTTTTCTTTGCAGTACAACGAACATAAATCAGCAGAGGCAGACATTGTCAACTTGTAAAATAATTTTAAAAGATGAAGTCAATGTAAAAATTGAAGGCTTGGACTTGGGCACAAGAAAAAAATTAGTGTCTAAGTTTAAGTACGAGTTGCCGTATGCACGCCATATGCCTGCGTTTAAATTAGGACGTTGGGACGGGACAGTTAGCTTCTTTGGATTAGGTGGTACAACTTATCTAAGTATGCTAGACAGAGTTTTGCCAATTATTGAGCAAGACAAATATGATATTGAATTAGTAGACTTACGTAAACCAATTAAATTAGAGTTTGAAAAAGTAACTGAATCATATTGGTCTGATAAAGGTAAAACTTGGCCTAAAGGACACGTCAAAGAAGGCGAGCCTATTATGTTACGTGATTACCAGCCCGATGCAATCAATCGTTTCTTTGAAAATCCTCAAAGTATACAGGAGCTTGCGACTGGTGCTGGTAAAACTATTATGACTGCAACAATGAGTCATATGTGTGAGAAATATGGTCGTACTCTTGTTATTGTGCCAAACAAAGGACTTGTAGAACAAACAGAAGAAGATTATCGTAATGTTGGTTTAGATGTCGGTGTGTATTATGGTGACCGTAAAGACTTAGACAAGACGCACACAATTTGCACTTGGCAGTCACTTAATATCCTTGAAAAGAAGGGTAAAGAAATAGACGATGCAATGAGCTTGTTAGAGTTTATTGAAGGCGTTGTTTGTGTTATTGTTGACGAAGTACATATGGCTAAAGCAGATGTATTAAAAAATTTATTAACAGGTGCATTTGCACATTGTCCAATACGTTGGGGATTAACAGGCACAGTACCAAAGGCACATTATGAACTTGAGGGCATTGTTGCAAGTTTAGGACCAGTTGTTGGTGGAATTGCGGCACATGAACTACAAGAGGCAGGCCATCTTGCTAATTGTCATGTTAATGTTATCCAAACACAAGAATGGAAAGAGTTTGGCGGTTACGCAGAAGAATTAAAATATCTAGTAACTGACAAGGATAGACTGACACATATTGCTGGTATGATAGCTGGCATTAACGAATCAGGTAATACGCTTGTTCTAGTTGATAGAATTGAGTGTGGAAAGTTTTTAACAGAAAATTTGCCGAACAGTGTTTTTGTTAATGGCACAGTAAAGACAAAAGACAGGAAAACAGAATATGATGAAGTACGTACAAGTGATGATAAGATTATTGTGGCGACTTATGGTGTGGCCGCTGTGGGCCTTAATATTCCTAGGATCTTTAATTTGGTTCTTATTGAACCCGGAAAGAGCTTTGTCCGCGTTATCCAATCTATTGGACGTGGTATTAGAAAAGCGGAAGACAAAGACTTCGTCCAAATTTGGGATATAACTGCTAGTACCAAATACGCTAAAAGACATTTAACAGAACGTAAAAAGTTCTACAAAGAAGCAAAGTACCCATTTACAATAGATAAGGTGAAATATTAATGCAAATTTTAACACTCAAAGATGAGACATTCTATTTGAATGATCTACCAGAAGAAGTAGACGAGGACTGTAGATTTGCTGTACTAGATAACAGCGACAATCAAAATCCAGATTACTTTTTTCAACCATTGATTTTTTTAGAATCATTTACATGTCCTGCGGCAGTATTGCAAATTGGCCCTTGGCAAATTCAAATGCCACTGGATTGGTGCATGGTAGTTGGCGATCCAGAAAGTACTGGTGAAATGGAAGTGCTACCACTTACTAGTTTGAATGACAGGGGATTTAGTGCTTTTACTTTCAATCCACTTAGTAGTTTCAAACCAGAATTTTATCCTGTAGACATTGTCAATGTTTATCAAGATGTCAAATGGTATTTTCCAAAAATGCGTATTGGACAATTATTGGCAACTCCATTACATGCCGGAGAAAATCCAGTATGTGCTTACTTTGTTAAAGAAGTCAGTCGTCAAAGTGAGATATTAGATTATTCTAAATGTTGGTGATATTATGGGATCATTAGTACCAGGTGAAACTTACATATATGAGCGTGTGGATAATGTAACCTACGCTAGGGTGGCAGGATCCGAAGCATCGACTCGTGTTGCAATTGGTTGGGACTATGATACACGTCGCCCTGGTCTTGGCATGTCCACTCACGCCAAAATTAAAGACGCAAAACTATGGCATGACATTAGAGAGACTGCAAAGAGTAATCCCGCATTGCAAAAAGCCTTAGAACAATGTATAATAATTTATAATTTGAGTAAAGATCATGGCACTTGATATTAAGAAAGAGTTAAATGGTGTAGATATGCGTGATAAAGACGCATTTAATAATTGGACTGATGAAGAACGCAAATCTTTTAGTCCGTATATTTTGATGCGCTATGTTAGTAATGTACAAGGTGACAGAGATGTACAAGAATGGTTTGTAGAAATGACCAATGAACTTGTGAATAAGAACCATTGGACATTGAGTAAAGATCACAAAGGTCTACTTTGGAAATTATTTGCAGGTTGTGGTACAGGTGCAAAAGCATATCACCCGTATCTAGCCGCAGGTAAAAAAGAGAAAGCAGTTAAAATTGAAAAATTAATTGCCGAACTTAACCCAGCTATGAAGATGAGTGACGTTAAGTTACAAGCAAGTTTAATGGATAAAAATGACATCGAAAGTTTATTTGACCAGTTGGGGTTCGACAAGAAGCAAAGAAAAGAATATGAGTAATTACACTTGTGTTCACTGTGGTAAAGGCTACACTAAAGAAGCTACTTTAGTTGCCCACATGTGTGAGAATAAGCGTAGAGCTCTACAAAAAGATGAGAAGCGTGTGCAAGCAGGCTTTATGACATATAATAGATTTTACAGATTGACACAAAATGCTAAAAAAGATAAAACGTATGAAGAATTTTGTAAAAGTCCTTACTATAACGCCTTCGTTAAGTTTGGTTCTTTTGTCAATAATGTTAATCCTATCTACCCTGACAAGTTTGTGGATTATGTTATCAAATCCGGAGTTAAGCTCGACCATTGGTGCCGCGATGAACTCTACTATACCTATCTATCCGAAATAATAAAAACAGAACCAGCTGATGCTGCCATACAGAGATCATTGTCAACTATGATGGAATGGGCAGACGAAAATCAAGCAGACTTTACGCACTATTTCAACTATGTTAATATTAATCGTGCAGTTAGACAAATTGCAGATGGACTTATTAGTCCGTGGTTACTTTTAAATTGTAAAAGCGGAACTGATATGTTGTCAAAATTTAATGACGAACAATTAGATATTGTGGCAACTATTATTGATCCATCCTATTGGGTAAAAAGATTTAAAACATATCCAAGTGAAATTGCACTAGTAAAAGAAATATGTAAGGAGACCGGCATTGCCTGATATTGATATTGATTTTTTTGATAGAGACATTGCTTTAAAATTGTTAAAGCATATTCCTGCATCAAGAATTGATAATGATGAAATCAAAAAACACAATACTGGTGTCTACTTGCATCAAGTCCCAACTGATCCATTAACAGGTCTTGCCAGTTTAGATTATGATGATGCTGAAAAAAGAGGATACTTTAAAGTAGACTTTTTAAATGTTAGTATCTATAAAGATATAAAATCTGAAGAAGAGATTTTAAATTTACTAAAAATTGAACCACTATGGGATTTATTAGAACAAAAAGAATTTTGTGACTTAATCTTCCACGTCAATGGTTATCATGATTTAGTTGCACGATTAAAGCCACGTAGCATTGAACAATTAGCCATGTTCTTAGCAATACTACGTCCAGGTAAGAAACACCTAGTTCCAACTTGTGAAACAAAAGGTTGGGATAGTATTAAAGATGAAATATGGGAAAAGACAGACGATTCTTATAGTTTTAAAAAGAGTCACGCAGTTGCGTATGCCCACGCTATTGTTGTTCAAATGAACAAAATTTGTGAAGGTGTCAGCTACGGGTTTTCTTAACAGACCGAACTAGCTGAATACTTTTACGTTTAACCCTTTTTTCTGAGATATCATTTAAATTAACAACTGGACCAAAAACAAGCTCTATATCCTTGCTATTCAGTGTTTTGATATATCTGCGAAACAAGTCCATTTCGCCTTTTAGGAAAATATTAATTGGGATCTTTCGATTGCTTTCCCACCACCACTGATCCCCTAAATCTAAGAGTTGCTGTTTTTCAGTGTCGTTGTGTATAGCCCCAAAATCGTAGATGCTTAAAACGCTGTCATTTTGATTGATTATGATCCCTACGATCTCAATCTCATTGCATCTGATGCAGGTTAGGAATGGGAAATTGTTTTTCAATAGTTCGTTCACCTTCTAGAATTCCTGTAACAATAAATACGTGCATGTTGAATTTACCAGTCTATTTATATACTCCAGCCATCCGGGTCTTTTTAGATTTGGAAAATTCTACCAAACATGGGGTGGATATAATGTATCACGGATATGCAAAACTAGCAAAAGGCGTTACCAACACGCTTCAATTCAACTTTTTAAACGGCGATCAACGTCCTATTGATGTTAGTACAAAGACCTTTGTATTTAAACTGTTTGACTATGCCACTAATAAAGAAGTTGTTTCTAAAAATTTAACTGTGCTAGATGACGGTGAAACATTTAATTTAAAAGGTAAAACACAACTAACATTAACCGTAAATGATATCCCTACAAGTTTCAAATCAGGTCAGTATGTGTATAGTATTTTACAAGTTTCAAATACTCAGCTATTGCCAACATATATTGACGGTGCTAGCGATTTACAGGGAAAAATAGAAGTTGTTGACGGAATTATTTCTAAATTTATTCCTAGTGAAGAGTTATCATTTTTGCAAGGTCAGAACAATATCTATACTTCAGGTCCAATATCTACCAATAGAGATGGTAAAGGAAATAATGGTACACATTCAATACAGGCATACTTTACCAATTTTACAGGCAATTTAGAAATTAGAGGTTCATTGTCAAATTCTGCACCAACTAGCTGGGATGCCTGTACCCCAATCACTACTGAGTCATACTCATCTGAAAATGGCACATCGCCAATTACAATAACTGATATAGATAATATCAATTATCTAATGTTTAGGTATACTAAGACTATCGGTTCTATTGACAAAATACTCTATAGAAGCTAAAATAATAGCATGACTGCCATACAGGCTGAACTGCTATCATATCTACCTTTTAAAAGAAAACAAACTTCCTCTGGTTGGATGAGTTTTGACGCACCTTGCTGTGTACACAATGGCGAAACTACTGACACAAGACAAAGAGGTGGATTCATTAGCCATGGGTCTGGATTTACATATCACTGTTTCAATTGCGGCTATAAGACTAGTTGGCAACCTGGCAGACAAATAAGTGTAAAAAATAAAAAATTATTCAAATGGTTAAATGTTCCTTCCAGTAAGATAAATGAGTGGAGTTTAGAAGCTCTTAAATTATTGGACAATAATGATGTTGAAGCTGTGGCTCAACTGGACTTTCATGAAAAGTATCTGCCACCTGATTCAATACCTTTAGTTAATGCTTTGTTAGAATATGATGATAGTGTTAGGTGTTTAGAATATTTGCTTGATAGAGGACATGATTTAGATGACTATGACTGGCATTATTGTCCCATGCCTGGATATAATGATAGATTAATAATACCATTTTATCATCAAAAAAAGCTCATAGGCTATACTGCTAGAAAAGTAGTTTCAGGTAGTCCCAAATATTTGAGTGAAAGTCAAAGCGGTTATGTATTCAATATAGATAAACAAAATTATTCAAACAAAATAGTTTTGGTCACAGAAGGACCTTTTGATGCATTGGCAGTAAATGGAGTTGGACTATTAACTAATTTACCCAACGACAGACAACGTGCTATAATTAATAGTCTAGGTAAAACAGTTATTGTTGTTCCAGACAGGGATCATACTGGTATGGGGTTAGTACAGTATGCTATGGAGAATGAGTGGTTGGTAGCCATACCCCCATGGGAAGATGATATTAAAGACGCTAGTGATGCGTTCAAACGTTATGGTAAACTTTTTACGATCAAAAGTATTTTAGATTCTGCTACAGATAATAAAATAAAATTAGAATTGCTAATGAAAAAATATCCAAAGGAGAAAAAGAATGATAGTTGAGACTGGATCACGTTGGTGGGATGGTAGGGGCACATACTTTCATGTATTAGACGTGCTCGATATTGAGGGGAAAACTTGGGTACACTATATTAAAGAAGGCAACATGAGTCATGAAAGATTGTCTGGAGAAAATGAGTATAGTTGTTACGTAGAAAGTTTCGTTTCAAGATTCACTAGAGTCACAGATTAAAAAGATAACATATAAGCATGAATAAAACAAATTACAGTAGTGAAGTACAACGATTATATTTAGAAATGTTTTTGAGTGATGCAGAAACATTTGTACGTTGTCAAAATATTTTTGATCCAGAAAACTTTGATAGGAAGTTAAAGGATGCGGCAGAATTTATCAATGTATACGTTGACAAATACAAAGTGATGCCAGAGTTGGATATAGTCAATACAAGTTGTGAAACAGATTTCAAAGATGTAACAGGATTACCTTCTGAAAATTATGATTGGCTATTAGATGAGTTTGAAAAATTCAGTAGGCATAAAGCACTAGAAAGAGCAATTATTAAGAGTGCAGATATGTTGGAAAAGGGAGAGTTTGGGCCTGTAGAAACTATGATTAAGGCAGCAGTTCAAATCAGTCTTAATAAAGATATGGGTACAGACTATTTTGAAGATCCTCGTGGACGTTTGATGGGTCTTAAAGACAAAAATGGACAAGTGAGCACAGGATGGCCGACATTCGACAAAAAACTTTTTGGAGGGTTCAACAGGGGCGAATTGAATATTTTCGCTGGGGGCAGTGGTGCGGGGAAATCCCTGTTTCTACAGAATCTTGCGGTGAACTTCTCCCAGGTAGGACTCAACGTACTTTACGTTTCACTGGAACTGAGCGAGCACCTAGTTGCGATGAGATTGGATTCGATGATGACTGGTCTTCCGACCCGAGAGATTTTTAAAAGTTTGGAAGACGTTGAACTCAAAGTAAAAATGGCAGGTAAGAGTAGTGGTGCTATTCAAATCAAATATATGCCATCAGGAAAGAACATTAATGATCTACGTGCTTACATCAAAGAGTATCAAGTAAAGAAAGGACACAAGCCTGATGTTGTGTTGATTGACTATTTGGATTTGATGATGCCAGTTAGTGTTAAAGTTAGTCCTAGTGATTTGTTTGTTAAAGACAAATATGTGTCAGAAGAAATTCGTAACTTTGCTATGGAACAACAATGTGTTTGCGTTACAGCATCACAGTTAAACCGTAGTGCTGTTGAAGAAATTGAATTTGATCACAGTCATATTAGTGGCGGTTTGAGTAAAATCCAAACAGCTGATAACGTGATTGGTATCTTTACAAGTCGTGCTATGCGTGAGCGTGGACGTTATCAAATACAGTTTATGAAGACACGCTCAAGTAGTGCAGTAGGACAAAAGATTGATTTGGACTTTAACTTGGATAGTTTACGTATTACTGATCCAGGTGAAGATGCTCAAGAGTCTAGTTTTAGTCAAGGTGGCGGTAGACCACAACCTAGTTCTGGAACAGCGAATATTTTAAATGGATTGAAAAAGACTAGCACAGTTGTAGATAGCTCAACTGGGGAAATTGCTAGAGAACCAGATGAAGGTATAGCAGTTCCAAAAGTTAGAGGTAAAGTTGACGGAAGTCGTATTAGAGAAATGTTAGCTAATATTAATGCTGAAAAAGATTAATTTTAGACCATCCAATCTTTAACCACGTTATTAGCACATGCATCAAGACAATGCTGCCATTGTGACATATCATCATAATCAAATACAAGCTCTGGCGTAGCAGGAACTGTTAGCCAACTAAACTCTGGTCTCCACGGACTTTCGCCCATGACCTCCATTTCCAATTGTCCAGGTGCCCAGCTACAACTACCCACAAACATTCTATATCTTTCTGGTCTGTTACCTTCTTGCAGTCTAGTAATAAATTCCATATCTCCACTGGCAAAAATATTGCCAGGAAAAGTTCCTGAACTTGTTACATCTGGACTGTGTAAAAAATGCACACTATTTGTATTCATTGGACCGCCAGCGTGTGCAATACCAGAAAGATTTAGATCAATGCCAATTTGTGATAATAACTCTTTATTAGAAAGATTTCCTGGTTTGTTGAGCACTAGTCCCCACGCACCAGAAGGCGTGTGATTAACCACGTAGACCACCGTACTGCTGAATCTTTTATCCATCATTTTTGGCGGTGCTACTAATAAATTTCCAGTATAATAATTTGTGTCCATATGAGTATTTACCGTTGAATAAATATGTGTTATGCAGATTTTAGAGTTCCAATCGCCCATAATGTTCCACACCAGTCTCAATCCTAAACTATGGGACGGGGACAAACTACAGGCCGAAGTTAGGTTAAAATTATTAGAAACAGCTAAAGAATTTTTGGCCTATTTGAAGCTGGACAAAATACCCTTACGCGATATAATAATTACAGGCAGCAACACCAGTTATACCTATACTCCACACAGCGATTTGGATCTACACATTGTTGTAGCCAAAGAAGAAATATATGGCGGTAATGAGTTAGTAGATCAATTTTTTGACAGTAAGCGTAGACTTTGGAACAATACCTATGACATTGCCATGCGAGGTGTTCCAGTAGAAATATATGTAGAAGATGACGATGAAACTGTAGAGGGCAACGCCTATAGTTTATTAACTGATGAATGGGTACAACGTAAAGATGTACAACGTGATACCAGTTATGATGATCGTGCAGTACGTGCCAAATATCGTTGGCTCAGCGTGGAAATTAAGAGATATTTGAATAGGGCTGATGATAAAGAAGATATTACCAAACTAATGGATAAGTTGAAAAATTACCGTCAATCTGGCTTGGATAAGTTTGGCGAACTCAGCACAGAAAATCTAGTATTCAAAGCCCTTAGAAATAACGGTGATATAGAAAGAATACAAAACAGGAAGATAGACATAGTTAATAAGAACTTGAGTTTGAAATAAAAAGATATTCTTTTCGTTAAATTCTTTAAAATTTTCAGCAGTTTTTAAAAGAAAATTCTTACGTTTTTAATGAAAAGACATTCTTTTTGTTACGAGTTTTAAAAGATATACTAAGACATATATGAGTGTAGAAAACCTAATAAAAGAATTGGATATAATTCATGAGCAAGTACGCTCAGAACCCAGCGTGAAAAAACGATTGGAATTAATGACTGAGCGTGACAAAATCATGAGTCAACTGTCACAGGCTAGAAAAGACGAAGCCGCATACTACCAACAGAAGATCAAAGAACTTGAGGAAAACAGTAGACCCAAAACCTTCCAGAGTCCATTCAAGATATAATTAAATATCAGCATGGATAAAAGTCAAGTAGATCTTCTTCCGGGCAATCAACCAAATCTCCTCACAGTTACTCCCAGTGCTGTGATAGAAATCAAAAGATTAGGAGAGAACAAACCACAGGGCGCCTTTAGAATTCGTTGTGATATATTGGCTCTAAAGACAGACATTTACTTTGAGTGGGATGATCAATTTGCTTCTGAAGATTATATTCTAAACATAGCTGGTGTTGAAATAGTCATGGATGCAACTAGCATAGCCTATATCCTAGACGAATATACCTTGGATTTTGATGGTGTTAGATTCATGCTGTATAAAAATCTAGATGGTCCAGTTAGGCACCAGAGGAAATAAAAAAGCACCCGAAGGTGCTTTTTTTATGGCAGTCATTTATGGTTTAATAAGATGTGCCTTCAATCCATTCAATGTTGAATGACATGAAGCCGTTGGCTGCGGCAGGCCATACTGTGATATTGTTGATAACAATACCTTCATTGTTTTCCAATATAATTGGGTGATCACCAGTATTAACATCATGCAACATGATAGTCTGTTGTGGATATACAGCTGACGCGGCAGCAACTTGGCTGGCTGCAAGTAATCCCACAGCCACTGCATTGGTATCTAAAGTACGTGTACCAGCTGTAAAAGTAGCAGTACCTGCAACACGTACATCACTGGGTGCGGCAAAGTTGCTGGGATCATTGGTAGTACGCATCTTGTTAGTATTACCAGAAATAGTAACTGCTGTACCGCCTGTGTCACTGGCTGTCCAACTACGTGCTACAAATAGGCCTATTGGCTGTGCGGCCGCGGCTGTCCAACCCACTGTCTGTACAAAGTTAACTACCACACGTCTAATGATAGCTATTCTACCGTTAGCAGGTGCCCAACGCATACTGAACAACGGAGCGTTAGCTGCCACTGTGGTGTTGGTCAAGTTACCTGTGGCTGCGCCTAATTGGAAGTAGCCCAAACCTTCTGGAGGACGTACAGCTACACGAGCACTTTTAAATGTTGGATCAACTGTTAATAAACTACTGTCTGATCCTGATTGAATGATTGCCATGGTTTAAATTCCTTATTTCAATATTTATACTAATACATAACGAATGCTTCTAGTGCCCTTAACAGGTCCTTGACTAGTTGAAGCATAGAGTGTAATTGTGCCTGCATTGCAGACCGCTGAGTAGGCAATGGGATCCATTTCCCATTCATCACTGCCCACTGGATAAATCATCACTGAATTAGTCACTGTTGCGTTGGCGTCGGTGATGGTAAAACTCTTGCTGGTCACAGGTGTAGCACCAAAGTCCGCAGTATACGCAGTGGTTTTGACTGTTAGCGCCGGAGTTGCGGCACTGTTGTAATCAAAGCTCTTGCCCGCTGTGAATCCAACCTTGCTCAATGCTAGGGTGTTTAACCAAGCGGGATTGTCATAGGTTTGATTGGTATATACTCCATTGGTCACTGTGCCTGCATTGCCTGTGACGCTGCCGTTAATGGTATTGGTCACAGTCAAGCTACCCAATGTACCCACACTGGTCAAACTACTGGCAGTCACTGTTGATTTAAGTTCAGTGCCTGACAGTGTACTAGCATCTGCTGTGACTGTGATATCAGCTGTGCCGTTAAAGCTGACACCGTTGATTGTACGTGCAGTGTGCAGTTGTGTGGCCGAGTCAGCACGACCAGTGACATTGCCTGTGACATTGCCTTGAACATTACCTGTGACATTGCCCAACAGGTTGCCAGTTACGTTACCTGTTAGCGCACCATTAAATGTAGTGGCTGTGACCGAAGTCAACCCTGCCAGTGTTAGACTAGAACCGCCCAAGCTCACTGTAGTTGATCCCAGTGTAACTGTGCTGTTGGCTAGTTTGCTGTTTAAAATGGCCACATCAATGTTCTGCAGGTCTGCACGTAACATTTCGTAGCCACCCAACAGTTCTCCATCATAGATGCGTAGCACACGATTGGTATCGTCATAGTATATTTCGCCTCTAACGCCCACTCTACGATCCAATACTGAATCCTTTGTTGGTGCTAGTCTAAGTAGTCGCTGTTGTGATATCATAATAGTAGTATCCGCCTAATAGTAGTATTTACCACACGTTCTAGGTTTTACCGAAGTCGGCCCGGTTGATTTTAGAGTGCGCGAAGCGCGAAGCGCCAGCGCAACCGGTAGCAGAAATTTCTACTCCATTAAGTACACAGATAATTCAAACGTAAGAAAAGGGTCTTACAACCCCAAAAATTTTCTGCGCAAAAATTTTTAAAACTAGATTTTATTTCTTACCGAACTTCTTACTGTAGTCCCAGATCCAGTATAGTGTGGCTAAGCCTACAGCCAGTGTTACGTAACATAGTGCGTGACCCATGGAATTGCTCCAAATTGTTGTTAGCTTTATTTAACAATATTGATAATTCCAGTAGCTTTATCCTCTAGTGGATCGACTGGTGGACAACTATCCTGCCAGCGCAGTAAGAACTCTGTTAATAAGGGTCCTTCATCAATCCAAAAGCGTGTACGATTAAGATGTACTTCATGCTTAATTCGATTGTGAGCAAGCCAACGTCCCACTGGTATATAATCTAAACTTCTAGTTAATATGTAAAATTCATGGAGCATACACTAGTTATATGCGCTAAATATTTTTTAACTTAAAATGCTTTGAGGAAACTACAATGAGTCAATCATCAGAACTAATGAGAAAATACTGTGACATTATAGCTGTACAAGAAGGCATAGTGAGAAAGGCCATTAAAAGTGTAATGAGCAAGCCAGAAGTGGCTGCGGCCAAGGATGCTGCCGTTATTGGCGCAATACCAGTGGCAGTGGGCACAGGCATGGCAGCAGATCAGCTTAATCCAAAAACAAAGCCCACTGCCCAATCGCCTCAAGCACAGGCTCAACCACAGACACAAACTGGCAGTTCAGGAAGAGGCGACACGGGTATGCCAAGGGCTAAACCCAATGACGGCGTAGCAGTGGCCACAGGTAAAGGCGTACAGGGCACAACTACTCTAGCACAGGGACCTAAAACTGCTGATGATTTGGCACACTACAGTAAAGGCCAGTTTGCCACTAGAGCTGATAGATTGGATCAAGCTAAAGTGGACAGTGTACTAGGTGCGGGACGATATAGAGCTGGCAGTGCAGAAGCTAATCAAGCATTGGCCACGCATTTTAGAAATCAACTAATTCAACAAACATTTCAGGATAATTTGGCTCGTAGTAGAGCAGAATCAGAACGTCAGCAGCCACGTAGAGATGCACTGGCCCTACAGGACCAGGAACGCGAAGTACAGCGCCAAGAACTACAGTTTAGACAGCGAGATCAACAATAACTGTAGTGTAACTATACTCTGCCCAACCTGGGTCTGCAGGGTTAAAAAAATTGGTGCGCTAAATTTTTAAAAAGTGATTTTCTCTGGGGCACCCACTTTCTAACCAGTACACCTCGATTTTTCGCTTGCGCTTGTTGCGTAAAAACAACAGTTGCGCTATATAGCCACCACCCACCTATTCTGCGCTTATGCCACCACACCACCACGAACTCTTTTATCACTGTTCAGATATGGATCCCGTTCACGGATCAACTCACGCTCTCTACGATGTGCGGCTTCTTTGCCACGAACAATCTCCAGTGGACGAATGTCTATGTCATGCTTGCTTGTGAGTGTACGCAGGGCCTTGCACAGTAGCCAGTCCTTGCCCTCTACTGTAGCTCTGTAGTAGTGCTTATGCGCTCTACGCTGTAGGCTATGCAGTACAGTCTTGTCTTTGTAGGTAATGCCAATGTATGACTGTCCGTTAACTGTGATCTCGTATATGATATGATTGCGTAGTTTAATTGACATCGTTGCTCCTGCTTGCTTAGTGTATGTGCCATAGTATAACACCAAAGGTATTACCTGTCAAGTGAATACCCATAAAGAATGGCGGGGGATTCTTCTACGGGACACTACCCCCGCGCCCCCCGCCAGGAGCAACCTTTAGTCTAAGCGACTGCCTGCA